>ENA-ORLW01000022-ORLW01000022.1-human-gut-metagenome-genome-assembly--contig:-NODE-22-length-215714-cov-20.105826_pt1 | contig 215714 bp, 168 predicted proteins | sample MGYA00243017_ERZ508829 | MGnify/ENA primary metagenome ERZ508829 (study PRJEB26277, sample SAMN04329776) | human gut metagenome | biome: human-associated habitat | host: Homo sapiens | place: USA...
GACGCCCCTGCAAGCAATAAGATGTTGCTTGCAGGGGCGTCCTTTCCTATATATACACTACCGAAGTCGTTGAATTAAACTCATTATTGTAGGGGTATGGATTATCTCTTACTTCACTTTATAAGTGCACAGTCGTTTCCTCTCATGAAAATTCTGTTTACCCCAAATGATAGCTTTGTTAACCCCGCACGGTAACTCCATTTACATATCGCGGTAAAGGTCGTTACATGCCGAAGTAAAAGCCGTTACAATAAGGGGTAAAGGTTGTTACATACGGCGGTAAATGCTTTTACATCTTGCAGTAAGCTGTCGGTAAATACAGTTAATTGATTATCAGCAAACTAACAAAAGGACACCAGCAATCTTTAATTCATTTCTTCAATTATAGATCACCCACACCAATCCACATCCATCTGTCAGAACCCCATTATAACCTCCCCAATCTTCTCTAAACAAATAGAGCTCCAGGTTGTTATGAACCCTGTATCACAAAAAACAACCTAAACCTATGAAGATTAAAGCTTGGGGCAGCGTGCTGCTCTTATCGTGCCTATGTTCTGCCGTCACGGCACAGAATGGCAACCGTTATCTGGAAAAACCGTTGCCCCGAGGCTGGGGGAATACGGTGGTTCCGAACTCTAAAACAGTCCCTACTTCCACAGGAACCGTTAATTCCACCACGGCATCCGCAGATGATAACTTATTCAGCGGACAGATATTACCGGTAGATGACCAGTGGTGGAAAGCATTCAATGACCCGGTACTGGACTCTCTTATCAGCGTAGCATCCGGCGAAAACTATTCCGTACTTGCCGCTATAGACCGTATGGAACAGGCACGTGCCAGCCTGCGGATGGAGCGCAGTAATTTTTTCCCTTCTATTTCTTTAAATGGTGGATGGCTCCGCCAGCAAAGCAGTGGTAACACCACCGAATTGCCCCAATCCATCACACATTATTATGATGCGTCGCTCAATGCCAGTTGGGAACTGGATATATTCGGAAGCATCCGGCAACGGGTAAAGGCGCAACGGGAAACATTCCAAGCCAACCGTGAAGAGTACATCTCCGTACAGGTATCCCTCTGTGCACAAGTCGCTTCTGCCTACATCAACCTGCGGGAACTGCAACAGGAACTGCAGGTAGTAATGCATAACTGCCGGACACAAGAAGAAGTGCTCAACATCACCGAAGTACGCTACAACACGGGACTTGTATCGAAACTGGATGTAGCACAGGCTAAATCAGTGTATTTCAGCACAAAAGCATCTGTTCCGCAACTGGAATCCGGAATCAGCCAGTACATTAACTCGCTGGCTATTCTGCTGGGAACTTATCCGCAGGAAATACGCCCCACATTGGAAAGAATCGGGAAATTGCCCGACTACATGGAGCCTGTTGGAGTAGGATTACCCGCCGATTTATTGCTCCGTCGTCCCGATGTGCGCCAAGCCGAAAGACTGGTTAATGCACAAGCCGCACTATTGGGAGCCAGCAAAAGCGACTGGCTGCCACAAGTATTCCTGAAAGGATCTGTAGGATATGCCGCTCGTGATCTGAAAGACCTGACCCGACGGAAAAGCATGACATTTGAAATTGCCCCAACCCTCAGTTGGACACTCTTCAGCGGAACAAAGCTGGTGAATGCCACCAAACAGGCACGTGCACAACTGGACGAAGCGGTGCATAACTTCAACGAAACCGTGCTCACCGCTGTGCAGGAAACGGATAATGCAATGAATAATTACCGGAATTCCATCAAGCAGATTGTCGCCCTCCGGGAAGTACGAAATCAGGGACAAGAGACACTGAAACTCTCCCTGGAACTTTATAAACAGGGACTTAGCCCTTTTCAGAATGTACTGGATGCACTCCGTTCGCTACTGACGTACGAAAACCAGTTGACGCAGGCGGAGGGTAGTTCACTACTGTATCTGGTGTCATTGTACCAGGCACTGGGAGGAGGATATAAAGAGAACTGAGTAATAATTCCTAAACCATAACCATATATGAAAAATGAAATGTACATCATCCTCACGCTGATTCCGTTGCTGGCGGGATGTGGGGACAAAAAAGAAGCAGCGCGCGGAGCGATGCCCGTTCCGGAGATAAGCGTAGCCAGCCCGGTGGTGAAAGACATCACACTGACTAAAGAGTATCCGGGCTATCTGAGTTCGGAAAAGACCGTCGACCTAGTGGCACGGGTGAACGGGACACTGCAAACCATCGCCTATGCTCCGGGAAGCAGAGTCAGGAAAGGGCAGGTGTTGTTCGTCATCGAACCCACTATTTACCAAGACAATGTAGAACAGGCGGAAGCGGAACTGAACACTGCCCGAGCCAATCTGGAATATGCCCAGAACAACTATGCCCGTATGCTGGAAGCTGTGAAAAGCGATGCTGTAAGCCAGATACAGGTGTTACAGTCGAAATCGAATGTTGCCACTTCACAAGCGGCAGTCAGCAACGCCGAAGCTGCACTGAATACGGCACGCACAAATCTGGGCTACTGCACAGTCCGGGCGCCGTTTGATGGGACTGTCAGCCGGAATCAAGTCGATGTGGGCAGTTATGTAGGGGGAAGTCTGCAACCTGTCACCCTTGCCACGATCTATAAAGATGACCTGCTATATACATACTTCAATATCACTGATAACCAGTGGCTTGCCATGCTGATGCAACAAGGAACCGCACAGCAGAAAGATACACTACCCCGGCAAATCACTGTTAACCTGGGGGAAGACGGCATACAACCGTATCCTGCCACACTCGATTACTTTGCACCGAATGTAGACCTGAGCACCGGAACTCTGAATCTGCGTGCCCGCCTGGACAACCCGAAAGGTTTACTGAAAAGCGGACTTTATGTCAGTATCACCTTGCCATACGGCAAAGAATCGCAGGCAATACTGATACCGGACGCGTCCATCGGTACCGATCAATTGGGAAAATATGTGTATGTAGTAAACGATTCAGGTATGGTGCGCTATCGCCACATCGAGGTGGGACAGTTGATAGACGACAGTCTGCGGCAAATAACCGGCGGACTCTCGCCACAGGAACGCTACGTTACCCGGGCACTGATGAAAGTGCGGGAAGGGATGAAAGTAAAGCCCATCAGTAAATAACCAATCGTAAATAACTAAATACTAAGCTCATGTTCTCAAAATTCTTCATAAACCGTCCTATCTTTGCTACCGTGCTTGCGCTGCTGATCGTGGTGGCGGGATTGGTCACACTGGGCATACTCCCCATTGCGCAGTATCCGGACATTACGCCGCCTACCGTTCAGGTCAGCGCCGTCTATCCGGGTGCCAACGCGCAGACAGTGGCCCAAACCGTGGGTATACCCATTGAGCAGCAAGTAAACGGAGTGGAAGGCATGCTTTATATGTCCTCCAATTCCTCCTCATCGGGTGCTTATTCGCTCACCATTACTTTTGCCGTCGGAACAGATATCGACATGGCAACCGTACAAGTCCAAAACCGTGTCAGTGTGGCACAGGCTTCATTGCCAACCCCGGTAGTGGTACAGGGAGTAACCGTTCAAAAGCAGTCGTCGAACATTGTGATGTTCCTCACCATGACTTCCGAAAACAAGGAATATGACGGACTATACCTCAGCAACTACGCCACCCTGAACCTTGTCGACCAGTTGACACGCGTACCGGGCGTAGGCGCTGTCAATGTGATGGGAGCGGGAGACTACTCCATGCGTATCTGGCTGGACCCGGCAGCACTGCGTATCCGTAATCTTTCGGCAGCCGATGTTTACCAGGCCATTCAATCACAAAATGTAGAAGTCAGTGCCGGAGCTGTGGGACAACCTCTGCCGGGAAATCCAACTCCGGGTAACACCAACATTGGCAATGTCTCTTCCGGCAACAATGCCCCTGCCTATCAATACAGTCTGACGGTGAAAGGGCGACTTTCATCTCCCGAAGAGTTCGGCAATATCATCTTGCGGACAGAAGCGGGCGGGAGAGTGCTTCGCCTCCGTGATGTGGCTCACATCGACCTTGGCTCCGCATCCTACAGCGTCGTATCCCGGCTGAACGGGCAACCTACCGCTGCCATTGCCATCTATCAACAACCGGGTTCCAATTCGCTGGATGTATCCAAAGGCGTGAAAGAGAAGATGCAGGAACTGTCAGAATCGTTCCCCAGCGGTATCCATTACAGTGTAACTCTGGATACGACAGACGTCATCCACGCTTCAGTAGACGAAGTGCTGGTAACTTTCCTGGAAACAACCCTGCTTGTGGTACTTGTCATCTTCCTTTTCCTACAGAACTGGCGGGCGGTTATCATTCCATGTATCACCATTCCCGTATCACTCATCGGTACTCTGGCAGTGATGGCGCTCTTCGGATTCTCCATCAATACACTGACGCTGTTCGGACTGATACTTGCCGTGGCCATTGTGGTGGATGACGCCATTGTGGTGGTGGAAAACTCCACGCGTTTGCTCGATACGGGGCAGTACAGTGCCCGGCAGGCGGTCACTCAGGCGATGGGAGAGATCACCGGTCCGATTGTGGGCGTAGTGCTGGTGTTGCTTGCCGTATTTATTCCGACAATGCTCGTCAGCGGTATCTCCGGACAGCTTTATAAGCAGTTTGCGCTGACTATTGCTGCCAGTACCGTGCTAAGCGGTTTCAACTCGCTGACACTGACTCCGGCATTGTGTGCCTTGATATTACAGCCTACAAAACCTGCACAGTCGCCACTTTTCCGGGGCTTCAACTTTGTGTACGACAAGACACAAGGGATATATGATAAAACCGTGGGTTGGTTGCTCCGGCGTCCTGCTGCTGCACTGTTGTCTTATGCCGGGTTTACAGCACTCGCTGTGATCCTGTTTATGAAGTGGCCCAGTACCTTTATTCCCGAAGAAGATGACGGGTATTTCCTTGCCGTGGTGCAATTGCCGCCTGCTTCAAGTCTGGAACGTACAGAAGCTGTCGGACGTGAGATCAATGAAATCCTCAACAGCTATCCCGAAGTGAAAAATTATATCGGCATATCCGGCTTCTCTGTCATGGGAGGCGGGGAACAGAGTAATTCCGGCACCTATTTCGTTATCTTGAAGAACTGGGACGAGCGTAAAGGAAAGGAACATACGGCCCAGTCTGTAGTAAATCGTTTCAATGCGCAGGCTTATGGAATTCAGGAAGCAGAAGTTTTTGCCATGGTGCCCCCTGCCATTCCCGGACTCGGTGCTACGGGCGGTCTACAGCTACAAGTGGAAGATCGTAATAACCTCGGTGCCACAGAAATGCAACATGCCGTAGAGACGCTGATGGCAACCTATCACACCAAACCTGCATTGGCATCCGTCAGCAGTCAGTACCAGGCTAATGTACCCCAGTATTTCCTGAACATCGACCGGGATAAAGTGCAATTGATGGGTATTCCGCTGAACAGTGTCTTCACTTCCTTAGGTTACTACATGGGAGCTGCTTATGTGAACGATTTCGTTGAGTTCGGCCGTATTTATCAGGTAAAACTCGGTGCACGGGATCGCGCCCAACGGATCATTGACGATGTACTGAAGTTGAGTGTACAGAATGCATCGGGAGAGATGGTACCATTTTCAGCCTTTATGCGGGTAGAGGAACAGTTGGGAATGGACCAGATCAACCGTTACAATATGTATTCCACTGCCTCCGTCACTTGCAACGTAGCCCCGGGAAGCAGTTCCGGAGAGGCGATACAGCAAATGGAGGCACTCTTTAAGGAGCAACTGGGCGATGAATTTGGTTATGAATGGACGTCAGTAGCTTATCAGGAAACGCAGGCGGGAACGACGACAACCGTTGTGTTTGTAATGGCATTACTCGTTGCCTTCCTGGTACTTGCAGCACAGTATGAGAGTTGGACGAGCCCGGTAGCTGCGGTCATCGGGCTTCCGGTAGCATTGTTGGGAGCGATGATTGGCTGTCTCATCATGGGAACACCAGTCAGCATCTATACACAAATCGGTATTATCCTGCTTGTGGCACTGTCGGCAAAGAATGGTATTCTGATTGTAGAGTTCGCCCGCGATTTCCGTGCGCAAGGCAACTCCATTCGTGATGCGGCATTCCAGGCAGGGCATATCCGCTTGCGGCCTATCCTGATGACATCCCTGGCATTTGTATTCGGTGTGATGCCGTTGCTGTTTGCTACGGGTGCAGGAGCGGAAAGCCGTATTGCACTAGGAGCTGCTGTCGTGTTTGGTATGGCACTGAATACACTGCTTGCCACAGTTTATATTCCTAATTTCTATGAGTTGATGCAGAAGATACAGGAAAAATTGGGAAAGAAGCAGATAGAAGAAAAGACTGAGAAGGTTTAGACCCTGATTGGGTTCATTGATTTAGATCCTGATTAGTCTCATTGAAAAGGGCTACACCCTTTGCCTCACATGGCTACACCATATCCCCCAAAGGGTGTAGCCATCCGGGGTAAAGGGTGTAGCCCTTTTTAATGGATATTATAACGTCTGATAATCAGGAATATCCGGAAGAAAAGTATAACTGTTCCGCTCGTAATCCATCCGGCAGCAATAGTGTTGCATTCCATTACTCACTACCAAGTAATCTACTTTCAGCACCATATTGTAGCGTGTAATCTGGTCGAACACAGCTTGCGTAATCTCTATGTCCGGCGCTTTATACTCCACAATCATCCGTGCCGTGAGGTCACGACGGTAAAGCACTGTGTCACAACGTTTCTTCGTTCCGTTGAGCTGTACCTGTACCTCGTTCGCCATCAATGTCTGCGGATATCCTTTATGGTTCAGCAGAAAATGTACGAAATGCTGGCGTACCCATTCTTCGGGCGTCAGTGCTACATATCGGCGCCGTATCACGTCGAAAATAGCAGGTTTCCCTTCACGGTTCACGACTTTAGCATCAAATACAGGTAAGTTTAACGATAACATATTGATATGTGATAAGTGATTAACAAATTTCCGAATTCTACTTTTTTATTGTACTTTTGTGAGTTAAATAATCGCTCCCTGAAAGTATTTAGGGAACAAATTTAATGAAATCTTATGAAAACAAAGCAAGAAATCGTAGCTAACTGGCTGCCTCGTTACACAAAACGTAAGCTTGAGGACTTTGGAGAGTATATTCTGTTGACTAACTTCAACAAGTATGTGGATATTTTTGCGGAGAAGTTCAATGTGCCCGTTCTTGGTAAAGACGCTAATATGACGTCTGCTTCAGCAGAAGGCATGACCATTATCAACTTTGGTATGGGAAGCCCTAACGCTGCAATCATCATGGATTTACTAAGTGCTATACAGCCCAAAGCCTGCCTGTTCCTGGGCAAGTGCGGTGGTATCGATAAGAAAAACAGAATAGGGGATCTCATCCTTCCTATCGCCGCCATCCGTGGCGAGGGAACTTCCAATGACTACTTCCCGCCCGAAGTACCGGCGCTACCGGCATTTATGTTGCAGCGTGCCGTTTCTTCATCCATCCGCGACCATGCCCGCGACTATTGGACAGGTACCGTATACACTACCAACCGCCGCATTTGGGAGCATGACGAGGAATTCAAGGAATATCTGAAGAAAACCCGTGCCATGGCCGTCGATATGGAAACAGCGACTCTCTTCAGCTGCGGTTTTGCCAATCACATTCCTACCGGAGCCATTTTACTGGTTTCTGACCAGCCGATGATTCCTGAAGGAGTAAAAACCGATAAAAGCGATAATCTGGTTACCCAAAACTACGTAACCGAGCACGTTGAAATCGGCATCGCATCCCTGCGTATGATTATTGACGAGAAGAAAACCGTAAAACATCTGAAATTCGACTGGTAAAAACGAATATGGCAAAACAGGAAATCACGTGTGATGACATCTTAAAGGAACTGAGAGCGAAGCAATACCGTCCCGTCTATTATCTTATGGGCGAGGAACCCTATTACATCGATCTCATTGCCGACTATATAACAGACAATATTCTGACCGAAACGGAAAAGGAGTTCAACCTGACCGTTGTATACGGGGCAGATGTGGATATAGCTACTGTTATTAATGCCGCCAAGCGTTATCCGATGATGTCCGAGCATCAGGTGGTGGTGGTAAAGGAAGCGCAGAATATCCGTAATATGGAGGAACTTTCTTATTACCTCCAAAAACCGCTGCTTTCTACCATATTAGTAATATGCCATAAACATGGCGTACTAGATCGAAGAAAGAAGCTGGCTGCCGAAATCGAAAAGACTGGTGTCCTGTTTGAATCTAAAAAAGTGAAGGATGCGCAACTGCCTGCATTCATCACTTCTTATATGAAACGCAAAGGTATCGACGTGGAACCTAAAGCCACTGCCATGCTGGCCGATTTCGTTGGTGCCGACCTCAGTCGCCTCACAGGAGAGCTGGAAAAACTGATCATTACACTTCCAAAAGGTCATACACGCGTTACCCCCGAACAGATAGAGAAGAACATTGGTATCAGTAAGGATTATAACAACTTCGAATTGCGCAGTGCCCTCGTTGAAAAGGATGTCCTGAAAGCTAATAAGATAATAAAATATTTTGAAGAAAATCCGAAAACAAACCCTATTCAAATGACTTTATCTTTACTTTTTGGATTCTTTTCTAACTTGATGTTGGCCTATTATGCCCCTGAAAAATCGGAGCAAGGCATAGCCAACATGTTGGGACTACGTACCCCCTGGCAGGCCAAAGACTATCTCGCAGCTATGCGTCGATATAATGGAGTAAAGACTATGCAAATTATCGGAGAAATACGATATGCAGATGCAAAATCTAAAGGAGTGGGAAATCCATCTTTAAGTGATGGGGATATTCTTCGCGAACTGGTCTTCAAAATCCTGCATTAACAGCTTTTTTCTTCTATATGCTCTTCATCAAACAAGAAATTTAGCTTTTCCTTCACCCCCTTCCACCGTTCCCAAACGTACTGTTCATAGGTAATAGAGTGTGGAAGGGTATCTGAAATACATACAATATATTATATAAAAACAGATGGTCTATATACAATGAACAGACCATTTATCTGATATAAACACATGGTCTATTTAATGCAAATAGACCATGTGTTTTTATATAATATATTCTCTTGTCCCGAGTAAAGCAGGCATATTTTTATAGGAAAACAATATACTTTTTCTAAGAAAAAGGAAAATTATATTTAGAAAGCGGGCAGCAGATCAATGGAAATAGATCGTCTATCCCTTATTTTAGAGGAGATTATACTTGTTAACTATATCAGCAATAATAGAGAAGTAAATGCTATTTTCACTATCATTATGTCATTTCTCACTTAAAAAAGGGTTGTTTTTCTAGAATGAGAGAATTTTAGAACTAAAAAATAGGGCATAATACACTGTATTACAATCAAATAAACATAAAATAACCTCCTGAGAATTAAGAAATTCCAAGTTCCCGATCATTTATACAGAAATAAAGCAAGGATTTACAATTACGAAGACTTTAGAACATATCAATTGAACTCTCCTTATTTTAGTGTAACAAATTCTTTCTGTAATATCGAATCTATCATCAAGAATAAATGCAATTAGAAAAGGAAATAGTTGCTATTTCAACTATGAAATATTAAAAACGTAATATCACTATGTTTACAATTGGATATATAACAATTATATATATAATAAACGTAATTAAAAAGTGTGATATACAATTGTAATAAGACTATTTTTAATGAAGTAATGATAAAATAACAAAGGTAATAGAATAGGGGTTAACGAGGAGTAAAACAGCAATTAAATTACTAATAATCAATATATATATAGCCATTTATATGATCTATCAGTTCATAAATAGAGAAATTAATGAGAAAACAATTGTAATATGGGATATGCCACTGAAAAAACTTAAACTTATATACATAATAACCAATAATATACATATTTTTATTAAAGTAAAAATATGAGCTTAAAATCTAGGTAATATATATCATTACATTTGTGTATATAACATTTGAAATAATGAGAACATAATTGTAATATAAAAGAATTCACGTTTTTAATTTGCTTTTGTAACTTCATTTTTTTACTTTTGTAATTCAAAAGAGAATCAATACAATTGTAAACATCACCTATATCGCAACAGTTATGAGCATAAAAGATAGGTTCAAAATGATCATGGATCGGGAAAAATTAACCGCAGGCGCATTCGCCGAAAGTATTGGTGTAGCTCAAGCTACCATCTCACATATTTTAGGCCCGCGTAATAAGTATCCAAGTACAGAAGTTATTCTTCGTCTACATCAAAGATATAATGATATAAATTTGGAATGGTTACTTACCGGACAAGGTGAAATGAGTAATACGCCTTCCGATTCTGACTCTTCTATCGAGAGTGGATTCGACTATCCATTATTCGCTGAGAATTCCGTAAATCCGTCCAAAGAGACAGGTCCGGCCGAAAATCGCAAGGAAATCGCATTAGAAACGCCTGTAAATGCCACTAAAGAGATTGTAAAACAGGAGATTATCTATAAAGAAAGGCCTCCCAGAAAAATCACTGAAATAAGAATTTTCTTCGACGATAATACGTACGAGACGTTTAAACCCGAAAAGTAAGGCTCATAAACGACTATTTGCACAATTTCCCGTATCTTTGGATAAGATAAGCATCTCAGCAGAACTTTTTCATGCAAGCATGAAAGTTCTGCATTCGATTTGCATTATCTTTGTACCCTGAAGATAAAATTCACCTCTTTATATAGGATAATGAAAAAATACATTTTAGATTTGACAGTGACTGAGAACGTCCGACTGCACGCTAATTATGTGCTATTGAAACTGACGTCTCCGTCTCCGCTTCCGGATATGCTTCCGGGACAATTTGCGGAAATACGTGTGGACGGATCTCCAACTACTTTCTTGCGCCGCCCCATTTCCATTAATTATGTAGATAGACAACGCAATGAAGTATGGTTTCTGATCCAACTGATTGGAGACGGAACCAGGCAATTAGGCGAAGCAAAAGCCGGAGACACGGTCAACGTAGTACTTCCTTTGGGAAATGGCTTCACAATGCCTGAAAAGGCTTCTGATAAGCTTCTGTTAGTAGGTGGAGGTGTTGGTACAGCCCCCATGCTTTATCTGGGCGAGCAATTAGCTAAAAACGGTAGTAAACCGACGTTCCTTCTGGGAGCAAGAAGTGATAAGGATCTACTGCAACTGGAGCAGTTTGCAGCTTATGGTGATGTATATACGACTACCGAGGACGGCAGTCATGGCGAAAAAGGGTATGTGACACAACATTCCATATTGAATAAGGTGCAATTCGAGCAGATTTACACTTGTGGCCCTAAGCCTATGATGATGGCGGTGGCTAAATATGCCAAAAGTAAAGATATAGCTTGTGAAGTATCATTGGAAAATACAATGGCGTGTGGTATAGGCGCTTGCCTCTGTTGTGTAGAAAATACAACGGAAGGGCATTTATGTGTATGTAAAGAAGGTCCGGTTTTTAATATAAACAAACTATTATGGCAGATTTAAGTGTAAACATTGGAGAATTACAAATGAAGAATCCGGTGATGACGGCTTCCGGTACATTTGGATATGGTGAAGAGTTTGCCGATTTCATTGATATTACGCGAATAGGTGGTATAATTGTAAAGGGAACGACTCTTCACAAACGTGAAGGTAACCCATATCCGCGTATGGCAGAAACTCCGTCAGGTATGTTAAACGCTGTGGGACTGCAAAATAAGGGAGTAAATTACTTTGTTGAACAGATATATCCGCGTATTAAGGACATCGAAACCAATATGATTGTAAATGTTTCGGGTTCTGCCATAGAAGATTATGTAAAAACAGCGGAAGCCATTAACGAACTTGACAAAATTCCTGCCATTGAATTGAATATCTCTTGCCCTAATGTGAAGCAAGGTGGAATGGCTTTTGGCGTCACTGCAAAAGGAGCCGAAGAAGTGGTGAAAGCTGTGCGTGCAGCTTACAAAAAGACACTTATCGTAAAGCTGTCTCCCAATGTGACAAGCATCGCTGAAATAGCCCGTGCAGTAGAAAATGGCGGTGCAGACAGCGTTTCATTAATTAATACACTGCTTGGAATGGCTATAGACGCGGAACGCAGGCGTCCTATACTCTCTACCGTAACAGGTGGTATGTCCGGCGCAGCAGTAAAACCAATCGCACTCCGCATGGTATGGCAAGTTGCTCAGGCGGTAAAAATACCTGTCATAGGTTTAGGAGGTATCATGAACTGGAAAGACGCAGTGGAATTTATGCTTGCCGGAGCTTCAGCCATCCAAATCGGTACGGCTAATTTCATCGATCCGGCAGTTACAATTAAAGTAGCGGAAGGTATAAACGACTATCTCGATAGACACGGATATAAGTCTGTGAAAGAAATTATCGGTGCGCTTGAGGTGTAACCAATAACAAGTGAATATCATTCGCACCTATTTTACATAAAAAAGGACATTCATAGCGAATGTCCTTTTTCTATTTTTATACAACTGATTTATTCCTCTCCCAGCAAATCCGGGCGGAGTCTGCGCGTCCGTTCCAAAGACTGTTGCAACTCCCATTCCTTAATCTTAGCCTCATGCCCGGACAATAAAATTTCCGGAACTTTCCAACCATTGTAATCGGCAGGTCTTGTATAGACCGGAGCAGCCAAAAGATTATCCTGAAATGAGTCGGACAAGGCTGATTGCTCATCGGAAATAACACCGGGGATAATGCGGACAATAGCATCCGCCATCACTGCTGCCGCCAGCTCTCCACCGGTCAGCACATAGTCTCCGATACTGATTTCTTTAGTGATCAGATGCTCGCGAATACGATAATCGATACCTTTAAAATGCCCGCAAAGGATAATAAGGTTTTGGGCAAGTGAAAGTGTATTGGCCATTGGCTGATTGAACTGCTCACCATCAGGAGTCGTAAAAATGACTTCATCATACTCCCGTTCTGCCTTCAAGGCATTGATACAGCGCTCTATAGGCTCTATTTTCATCACCATTCCGGCAAAACCGCCAAAAGGATAATCATCCACCCGTCGATATTTATCTTCAGTATAATCACGTAAATTATGAATATGTATTTCTGCAAGCCCTTTATTCTGAGCACGTTTCATAATGGAGCAATTGAAAAAGCCTTCAATCATCTCCGGTAGAACTGTTATTATATCAATGCGCATATTAATTTTAATTTTCTGCAAAAGTACAAATATTAGAGGAGAAACCTGTATTTTTGCGTTCAAACAATCTGAAATAGCTATGACTGCAAAAGAAAAGATAGATCAGCTCCGTGCCGAACTGCATCGGCACAACTACAATTATTACGTATTGAATGCTCCCGAAATCTCCGACAAAGAGTTCGACGACATGATGCGGGAATTGCAGGAGATGGAGCGAGAACATCCTGAATATCAGGACGAAAATTCGCCAACCATGCGCGTAGGAAGCGATTTGAATAAGAATTTCACGCAAGTGACACACAAATATCCGATGCTTTCATTGGGTAATACCTATTCTGAAGGTGAGGTATCTGACTTTTATGATCGCACTCAAAAAGCCCTGAACGAAGATTTTGAAATTTGTGCCGAACTTAAATATGACGGTACATCCATCTCACTGACATACGAAAACGGTAAATTAATACGTGCCGTAACCCGTGGCGACGGTGAAAAAGGCGATGATGTAACGGATAATGTGAAGACAATCCGTACTATCCCCCTTGTTTTGCATGGTGATTATCCCCAATTATTTGAGATCAGAGGGGAAATACTAATGCCGTGGGAAGTCTTTGAGGAACTAAACCGCGAAAAAGAGGCGCGCGAAGAACCTCTTTTTGCTAATCCGCGTAATGCAGCATCAGGCACTTTGAAATTACAAAACTCTGCTATAGTTGCTTCCCGCAAACTGGATGCCTACCTTTATTATTTATTAGGCGAAGAACTACCTTGCGACGGACATTATGAAAACCTGCAGAAAGCTGCACAATGGGGATTCAAAATCTCCGACCATATGAAGAAGTGCCACAGCCTGCAGGAAGTGTTCGATTATATCCATTATTGGGATACAGAACGGAAGAATTTACCTGTAGCCACGGATGGCATTGTTTTGAAAGTTAATAGCCTGAAACAGCAGAAAAACCTCGGTTTCACCGCAAAATCTCCTCGTTGGGCCATCGCATACAAGTTCCAAGCAGAGCGTGCATTGACCCGCTTAAACAAGGTGACTTACCAGGTGGGAAGAACCGGAGCAGTAACCCCTGTTGCCAACCTGGATCCGGTACAATTATCGGGTACAATCGTAAAACGCGCCTCACTGCATAATGCAGATATCATTGAAGGGCTCGACTTGCATGTCGGTGATATGGTTTATGTAGAAAAAGGTGGCGAAATCATACCCAAAATTACCGGAGTAGACAAAGATGCCCGGAGTATGATGGTAGGTGAAAAAGTGAAGTTCATCACTCATTGCCCTGAATGTGGCAGCAAATTAATCCGTTACGAAGGAGAAGCTGCGCACTATTGCCCCAACGAAACGGCTTGTCCACCCCAGATTAAAGGAAAGATCGAGCATTTCATCAGCCGGAAGGCTATGAACATTGACGGATTAGGCCCGGAAACTGTGGATATGTTCTATCGGTTAGGACTCATTAAGGATACGGCAGATCTGTACAAGCTGACTGTAGACGATATCAAGAACCTGGACCGTATGGGAGATAAATCGGCGGAAAATATCGTCAAGGGTATTGCCCAAAGCAAGGAAGTGCCTTTTGAGCGAGCTTTGTTCGCCCTGGGTATCCGCTTTGTCGGTGAAACTGTAGCAAAGAAAATAGCTAAGTCCTTCACTGACATAGAAGAACTGGAAAATGCAGATCTTGAAAGATTGATAAATATCGATGAAATCGGTGAGAAAATAGCACAAAGTATCATTTCCTACTTCGCTAATCCTCTGAATAGAGAATTAATAGAGCGACTGAAAATTGCCGGATTACAGTTTAGCCGGAAGGAAGAAGATCTGAGCGGCTATACTGATAAGCTTGCCGGACAGTCTATTGTAATCAGCGGTGTGTTCACCCATCACTCCAGAGACGAATATAAAGATTTGATAGAGAAGAATGGAGGAAAAAATGTAGGTAGTATTTCTGCCAAGACCAGTTTTATCCTGGCAGGAGAAAATATGGGACCTGCCAAATTGGAAAAAGCGCAAAAGCTGGGTGTACAGATAATGAGCGAAGATGAGTTTTTAGCGCTCATTTCGTAACATTTTTCCAGTGAAATCTTTTTTATAGCTTATATTTGCTGTAGAAATCGAAAATATTCGTACTTTTGCGAGTCATTTAATTAGAGATTACTTAAATTTCACTCATGATACAGACTAAATTGAAAGGAATGGGGGTAGCGCTGATTACTCCTTTTAAAGAGGATGAAAGCGTTGATTACGATGCATTGATACGTTTGGTGGACTATCAACTTCAAAACAATACTGATTTTTTGTGTGTGCTGGGCACCACAGCAGAAACTCCGACACTGACGGAAGAAGAAAAAAAGAAAATCAAGAAAATGGTCATCGAACGCGTAAATGGTCGGATACCTATCCTGCTCGGTGTTGGTGGAAATAATACGCGTGCCATTGTGGATACGCTTCAAAACGACGATTTTACCGGAGTAGATGCCATTCTGTCTGTTGTTCCCTATTATAATAAACCTTCTCAGGAAGGTATTTATCAACATTATAAAGCAATTGCAGAGGCTACAGAGCTCCCAATTGTACTCTATAATGTTCCCGGTCGTACCGGTGTAAATATGAAAGCAGAAACCACGCTGCGCATTGCCCGTGACTTCAAAAATGTTATTGCTATCAAGGAAGCTTCCGGTGACATCACCCAAATGGATGATATCATCAAAAATAAACCGGCCAATTTTGACGTTATTTCGGGAGATGATGGTATTACCTTCCCTTTGATTACCTTGGGAGCTGTTGGTATCATATCGGTCATCGGAAATGCATTTCCACGCGAATTTAGCCGCATGGTAAGACTGGCATTGCGAGGAGATTATGCAAATGCATTGACTATCCACCATAAATTTGCCGAGTTATTCAAGCTTCTTTTTGTGGATGGCAATCCGGCAGGCGTAAAAGCAATGTTGAACGTTATGGGAATGATTGAAAATAAACTTCGCCTCCCGCTTGTGCCTACCAGAATTACTACTTTTGAAGCCATGCGGAAGATTTTGGATGAGTTAAATATTAAGTGCTAAGAAAAAACGAAGATACTTCTTTGTAAAACATCCCCTGAGATAGATTGTTTCATCTCAGGGGATGTTTTTTTTCGTCTCACAAGCTGATTTTTACTGTCTCATGAGACGGATTTATTCATCTCAGGAAAGAAATTAATACTTATATCTGCACAAGCACACAGTTATATCTGTATCAACTCACACACATATTTGCATGAGTCTACACAGATATAACTGTTACCCTACGGTGTATAACAAAAAACCTCTGCAAAGTAATTTGCAGAGGTTTTTCGTGATCGCGACAGGATTCAAACCTGTAACCGGCTGATCCGTAGTCAGCTACTCTATTCAGTTGAGCTACGCGACCTTGTTATCAAAAAGATGTGACCGCGACAGGATTCAAACCTGTAACCGGCTGATCCGTAGTCAGCTACTCTATTCAGTTGAGCTACGCGGCCTTTTTGTTTAACGGGTGCAAAGATACGGACTTTTTCCGAAACTGCAAGTATTCCACAAACTTTTTTTGAAGAAAATTATTCGATGAAACGGTAATTAAACAGTTGCCAGCCGATACTCAACCCCACATTCCACTCCCTTCTCGGTGAGCTATAATGATTTACATAAGCAGAGATCGCTCCAAAAGGTAATTGGCAAATAACAGAAACTTCTCCCATATATTCTACCTTTGAGAAAGCTTTTCCATAAAATGCTTTGTTTTGCGTATTCTTCTCGATAGGGAAAATAGGCATAAATCCATAAAATTCTCCTCTCAGATGAAACATATCATTGAAAATAAACATAGGCTTGATACCGGCAGCCAGAAACTGATTAGCGCGGAAAGCCTCATTATACATCAGCTTACTATGCGGAGTCGGCGAAAACTCTGCAGCCTGCATCATTGTCGCCGTAAAATTCTCCGAGAAATTCCTCGATGAATACAGCGCTTCCGCCATCCATCCCAAAACAAATTTAGGCGCCATACTATGATATGCTTCTTTCATATAAGAAATCTGTAACCATGATTGCCGTTCCTGTGTAACAGGCTGTTCTGCCGGATTTCCAGGCTTATATCTTTCTTTTCCCGTAAAAATCTGGGCTATCAATTTCTCGTTATACCCTTTTGTAGCGTATTGACGGGAATTCAGTGTACTTCCATAAAAGCTAATAGAACCGCCTATAAGCCTGTATAAACTCCTGTCCGAACGGTCTTCTTCAAAGTTTATCACACTAGATTGAAAATAGTTATCTTGCAATTTTCCAATACCAAAGCCAAATTCAGCCCGTTTATTCGCTAAGAATGGTAAAGCGATAATCAACTTCAGAAATCGTTCATCCTTTGAATTAAAGGAAGGTTTATCGTTTTTAGAAAACAGTTTCTCTTTCTTGTAATAATCAAAAGTACTGATAGACGCAATAAGCCGATATGAAGTAGGAATATGAGTAGGCAAATCTATACGCGCCATCAGTTGGGCATTATTATAAACTTTACCCAATTGGCCATCAAACGTAAACTCTTTGGCATAATAATTTAAGTTCTGATAGCCCAGGCCCAGATATATCTGATTGGAACTCGTCGTAGACACACTACCCCCCAAGCGGACAGAGAAATTATCCTCCATCTTTACTTTCAGATGCAAATCGTACATATCGGTCTCTTCATTGAATACTGCCTTCGGTATTATTTCAGAGATCATATTATCCGCAAGCAAACGAAAATATCCACGCTTCAGCTCTTCGTAAGTGAATGGCTCATCTTCTTCATCATGAAATTCCTTCTGAATATAAGCCTGTTGCTGTGAGTTAGCTCCATCAATATAAATTTTCTGGAAATAGAGCTGCGGCAGATTACTGCGATAAACCAGACGGCGTAAACGCACATTATCTGCATTCACCCTACGATGAATACGCCCCTTTATAGAATCCATCAGGCTAAGAGTGCGATTGTAACCTATATCATGGAGTTCCTGAAGACGGTCGAAATCAAGTAAGTTCACATCATCATACTTGAATGTCATGAGGATGCCGACAGAATCCGGAATAGAATAGTCCGTCTTCTGCATCACCATGTTCTCAATCTGACTCATAAGGTCATTTTCTTTAGGCTTGGACGGATTAGCGGCCACCACACTACCAATAATAATATCCGGATGAAAATCATCCCGCATCACATCCGTTGGAAAGTTATTGTAAATACCACCATCATAAGCCAGCACACTATCTATCTCAATTGGCTTAAAAACAAACGGAAAACTCATAGAGGCGCGGACAGCATCGCCCAGATCACCTTTCCCTAACACTATTTGCCGTTTATTGTATACATCGGAAGCGATACAACGAAAAGGAACAAACAGTCTGTCAAAATCACCGTCGCAAGCAGCCGTAGCACGGGCAAACAGCTCCACAAACACCAGATTCATTTGGATGGGGTTAACCATACTGGTCGGCAATTGCGGTTTGACATTCAAGGAGTCCTTAAAATCAAAGCGGATATTAAAAAACTCCGGTGTGGGAATACTTTTCTTGAAATAATAGGCATATTTAGGTTCTACTTTTCCCGAATACCAACGTTTAAAGTCTTCTGAACGCAGCAAAGCCTCCATATCATCGGGAGAGTATCCCATGGCATACAACGAACCGATAATGGCTCCCATGGATGTACCGGTAATATAATCGATAGGGATATTGTTTTCTTCCAAAGCCCGAATGATGCCGATATGCGTCATACCTTTCGCACCACCACCACTCAATACAAGTCCAACTTTTTGGGCATGCAACATGGGCAGCAACAAGAAACAAAACGATAAAAGCAAAAGAATTCTTTTCATACTTCAAAGTTCCGAGCTGAAAATATATTATTATCAAAGCTCAAATATATGCAATTGTTTCGAAATTGGACGTATCCAACGCTAAAAAACAAGCGTTCCCACACAAAATATACGAAAAAAGGAGCATTACAACTCTTATAAAAGTTGCAATGCTCCCGGCATATAGATTGTGAATAAAGGGCGTATTTAGATTAACTCGATGCTTCTCTTCACAAAGTTATTCAAAGCTTCACCTTTCAGCATGCCATTTTGCAGCAATGCCAGGTCAATCAATTGGCGGACAACTTTATTTTTAGCAGCATATCCGGCAAATACTTCGTCTTTCTTTGTTTTCAGTTCTTCCCACTTCTGATCCAATCCGTTCACTTCGTCCTTTTCAGCAGTAGAAATTTCTTCGTCTTTCTTACCTTTTTGTTTATCTTTCAGTTCATTACGACGTTTGTCTACGTCATTCATTTCTTGCTGAATAGGAACTACAACAGAGTCGCATTCTTTTTCTTCGTCTGCAAGAACTTCTTTCACCAGTTTATGATCTGAATTCAGCACAAGGTTGAACATATCAGGCATTTCTCCATAGAAACTCATACCTGCCTGAATATTAGCCATTTCTTTCATACGGCGCATATATTCACTTTGAGTAATCATCACAGGAGAAGAGTTTTCACCCAAAGCCTGCGCAGTGATATTAAACTCAACCTTTTCCAGCTTAGGCAACTGGCTCTTGAACACAGCAGAAAGAGCTTCTTGTTTGCCTGCTTCCAGAGTTTCACCTTTCTTATCTTCTTTGATAATCAGATTATCGATAACATCACTATCTACACGGGTAAAGCGAGATTTCTCAAACTTTTGCTCCAACATGCTTACTACAGCAATGTCCAGTTGACCATCCATCAGCAACACATTGTATCCCTTATTCTTAGCAGCCTCGATGTAGCTGAATTGCTCATCTTTATGATTAGCATACAGATAGATCAAATTGCCATCTTTATCAGTCTGATTATCTTTGATCAGCTTCTGATACTCTTCAAATGTATAGCATTTACCATCCGTATCGGTGAAAAGGGCAAAATCTTTTGCTCTGTCATAGAAGTCTTCCTGAGTAAGCATTCCGTAATTGATGAAAATCTTCAGGTCATTCCACTTTTCCTCAAACTGTTTGCGATCATTTTTAAAGATAGATTGCAGACGATCAGATACTTTCTTTGTGATATATGTCGAAATCTTCTTCACGTTAGAGTCGCTCTGCAGATAAGAACGGGATACATTCAACGGAATATCCGGAGAATCGAGCACACCATGCAACAGTGTCAGAAAGTCAGGTACGATACCTTCTACTGAATCCGTAACGTATACCTGGTTACTATAAAGCTGTATCTTATTCTTATTCAATTCGATATTACTCTTTACTTTCGGGAAGTAGAGGATACCTGTCAGATGGAACGGATAATCTACATTCAAATGTATCCAGAACAGAGGTTCATCAGACATCGGATACAGGTCACGATAGAACTTCTTATAATCTTCATCCTTCAGTTCGCTGGGCTTCAATGTCCACAACGGATTGCTGTCATTGATGATGTTATCTTCGTCTGTTTCAACCTGTTTTCCATCTTTCCAGTCTTTCTTTTTACCAAAAGCAATAGGTATGGGAAGGAAACTACAATATTTCTTCAACAAAGAAGAAATACGGGCCTCTTCCAGGAATTCTTTACTTTCATCGTCAATGTAAAGTACTATATCTGTACCACGGTCAGCTTTATCAATGTTCTCAATGGTGAATTCCGGACTGCCATCGCAACTCCACTTCACTGCTTGAGCACCTTCTTTATGGGATTTCGTGATTATTTCCACTTTCTTAGCCACCATGAAAGCTGAATAAAAGCCCAAACCGAAGTGACCGATAATTGCATTAGCATCATTCTTATACTTCTCCAGGAAATCGTTGGCACCTGAAAAAGCAATCTGGTTGATATATTTGTCGATTTCTTCGGCAGTCAAGCCAATACCACGGTCTGAAACAGTAATTGTATCTTTTCCTAAAGACACATGTACGGTCAAATCGCCAACCTCACCTTTAAACTCACCAATAGAGGCTAAGGTTTTCAACTTCTGCGTAGCATCTACGGCATTAGAAACCAACTCGCGGAGAAAAATTTCATGATCGCTGTACAAGAACTTTTTGATAACGGGGAAAATGTTTTCGGTAGTTACCCCAATATTTCCTTTTTGCATACTACTTATGATTTATATTTTTAAGTTTATATATTTAATCGTTTGGCAAGTGTAATGCAAAAAAAATGCCAGCCCATAAGGACTGACATTTTGACTGTTTATCATCTTCTAAGAAGACTTCATTTTTATGCTTTCTTGATGTCCAGTTCTCCTTTTTCTTCGTTCAAAGAGACAGAAATCGTATCACTCGTCTGCAATTCGGAAGAAATAATCAATTCCGAAAGTCCATCTTCCAAATAAGTCTGGATGGCACGCTTCAACGGGCGGGCACCAAACTGCACATCGTATCCTTTAGATGCCATGAATGTCTTGGCTTTAGCATCAATAACAAGCTTATATCCAAGAGATTCTACGCGCTCATACAAGCCTTTCAACTCGATATCGATAATCTTTTCGATAGCATCCAGCGAAAGCTGGTCGAAAGTAATAATCTCGTCGACACGGTTCAGAAACTCAGGGGCAAACGACTTATTCAAAGCCTTTTGTATCACGCCACGTGAATATTCTTTATCATCCGTACGATTCTGGGCGGCAAAACCTACACCACGACCGAAGTCTTTCAATTGACGTGTACCAATGTTTGAAGTCATGATAACCACTGTATTCTTGAAGTCTACAGTTCTGCCATAACTGTCAGTCAGACGACCTTCATCCATCAGTTGTAACAAGATGTTGAATACATCCGGGTGAGCTTTCTCAATCTCGTCCAACAATACGATAGAGTAAGGTTTACGGCGCACTTTCTCTGTCAACTGTCCGCCTTCTTCGTATCCTACGTATCCCGGAGGTGCGCCAACAAGACGAGAAACGGTAAACTTCTCCATATATTCACTCATATCCACACGTATCAGCGCATCGGCAGAGCCAAACATATATTTCGCCAACTGTTTCGCCAAGTGAGTTTTACCCACACCCGTAGGCCCCAGGAACAAGAATGTTCCGATAGGACGGTTAGGATCTTTCAATCCTACACGACTACGCAGAATTGCTTTTGTCACCTTTTCAATAGCCGGGTCCTGAGCTATAACTTTAGCTTGCAACTCTTCTTTCATACCCGCCAACTTGATACCTTCAGCCTGCGCCATACGTTGTACAGGCACACCGGACATCATAGAAACCACATTCGCAATTTCCTCCTCACCAACTATCTGGCGATCATCTTTTAAGCGAGCTTCCCATTCAGCCTTCATCTCTTCCAGACGAGCAGAAAACTCTTTCTCATGATCACGGAAACTGGCAGCAAGTTCGAAATTCTGCGATTTCACTGCATCCGCCTTTTGTTGACGGGCTTCTTCAATCAGTTTCTCCTGTTCTTCAATCTCTTTCGGAACAGTAATGTTTGTCAGATGGACGCGCGAACCGGCTTCGTCCAGAGCATCAATAGCCTTATCCGGGAAATTACGGTCAGTAATGTAGCGGTCTGTCAACTTGACACATGCTTCCAGCGCTTCATCCGTATAAGTCACATTATGATGGTCTTCGTACTTCTCTTTAATATTCTTCAATATCTGGAGCGTTTCCTCAGCAGTGGTCGGTTCAACAATCACTTTCTGGAAACGGCGTTCCAAAGCACCGTCTTTTTCTATATTCTTCCGGTATTCATCAAGGGTAGTGGCACCTATACATTGTATTTCACCACGTGCCAATGCAGGTTTCAACATATTGGCAGCATCCATAGAACCGGCAGCTGCTCCGGCACCCACAATCGTGTGAATCTCGTCAATAAACAGAATTACATTCGGATTCTTCTGCAACTCATTAATGATAGAACGAATACGTTCCTCAAACTGTCCGCGATACTTGGTTCCGGCTACTACAGAAGCCATATCAAGCATTACCACACGTTTATCAAACAGAATACGGGATACTTTCTTCTGAACAATACGTAATGCTAATCCCTCTACAATAGCTGATTTACCTACACCAGGTTCACCTATCAATACCGGGTTATTCTTCTTACGACGGCTCAATATCTGAGCCAACCGCTCGATTTCACGTTCACGACCTACCACAGGATCCAGTCTACCTTCTTCCGCAGCCCGGGTCATATCCATACCAAAGTTATCCAATACCGGAGTATCATTGGATGGTTTCTTAGACGCAGTTTGCGTAGAAGACTGTGAACTACCACTTTGAGAAGAGCGTGAAGACATATTCATTTCATCTTCTTCCTCGTCATCATCCTCCGTAAATCCCATACCTGCGTTAGGGCTGGCTTTCATAGAAAGCTGTTCGAACACTGACTTATAGTCTATATTATTTTCTTCCAATACCGTAGCGGCCAAATTATTACCGTCTTTCAAGATAGCCAGCAATACATGTTCAGTATCAGCAGTGGCACTCTTCAGCAGACGAGCCTCGAGTATACACATTTTCAATATCTTAGCTGCCATCGGAGACAATGGAATGTCTGCATCGGGCAACAAGTTATCATCTTCAATCTCTTTTAAAAAACCTTCCAGGCGTTTCTTAACCCTGTTTAGGTCTATATCCAGTTTCTGCAATATTTCTATAGCTTTCCCTCCGCCGTCTCGCAACATGCCGAGTAGAAGATGCTCCGGACCGATATATCTATTTTTCAGCCGGTTAGCTTCCTCCTTGCTGTAAGTGATAATGTCAGAAACTCTTTGTGAAAACTGATTATTCATACTTAATATTCTCCTTCCTTATTCTAAGGTGTTACTTAATACAAAGATACGCATTTATAATTTCCAGTACGTATTTCATCGTTTTATTTATTATTTATATACAAAACCCGTGCCACAGTTTAATATCCGTTCACCAGTATCATACTAAAGTGCTTTCATTCTAGGGAAAAAGCTCCTTATTAATACCTTATTTATATATTATAAGAACAAAGTAGGTGAGAGAATGGTTCTGAAATAAAGTTTATGGGCGAAAACTTTTGTATATCGTAAAAAAGCAGTACTTTAGCGTGGTTTTTTATGAACCAAAGTATGTATAATTAATAATCTTTTTAAATGCTTGAACAAGACAGAATTATAAAGATTAACATCGAGGAGGAAATGAAGTCATCGTACATTGACTACTCCATGTCGGTCATCGTTTCGCGTGCCCTTCCGGATGTTAGAGATGGTTTTAAGCCTGTCCACCGTAGAATTCTCTTCGGAATGATGGGACTGGGAAATACGTCTGATAAACCTTATAAAAAATCAGCCAGAGTTGTAGGTGAAGTATTGGGTAAGTATCACCCGCATGGTGACTCTTCCGTTTACGGTGCATTAGTTCGTATGGCACAGCCTTGGGCAATGCGTTACATGGTGGTAGATGGCCAGGGTAACTATGGTTCGGTAGACGGCGATAGCGCAGCAGCTATGCGTTACACCGAGTGTCGCTTGCGCAAGATTGGTGAAGATATGATGCAAGACCTCGACAAAGAAACCGTTGATATGCAGAGCAACTTCGACGATTCTTTGCAGGAGCCTACCGTTATGCCTACCCGTATTCCAAACCTTTTGGTAAACGGTGCATCTGGTATTGCTGTAGGTATGGCAACCAATATGCCGACGCACAACCTTTCAGAGGTTATTGATGCTTGCATCGCATACATCGAGAACAACGATATCGAGATAGAGGAGTTGATGAACTATGTGAAAGCTCCCGATTTTCCAACAGGAGGATATATATATGGTATGAGTGGCGTACGCGAGGCATATCTTACAGGTCGCGGTCGCGTTATCATGCGTGCAAGAGCAGAAATTGAAACTAGTTCTACACATGACAAAATTGTCATCACGGAAATCCCGTATGGTGTCAATAAGGCGGAACTGATCAAGAATATCGCTGATTTAGCCAATGATAAGAAGATAGAGGGTATCTCCAATGCCAATGATGAGTCTGACCGTGAAGGTATGCGTATCGTGATTGATATCAAACGTGATGCCAACGCCAGCGTAGTCTTGAATAAGCTCTATAAAATGACGTTGCTACAGACTTCTTTTAGTGTGAACAACGTAGCATTGGTACACGGACGTCCTCGTTTGCTGAATCTGAAAGACATGATTAAGTACTTCGTAGAACATCGCCATGAGGTAGTTATCCGTCGTACTCAATATGACTTGCGTAAGGCTAAAGAACGCGCTCATATATTGGAAGGATTAATCATAGCATCAGATAATATCGATGAAGTAATCCGTATCATCCGTGCTGCAAAGACACCTAATGACGCTATTGCCGGCTTGATAGAACGCTTCCAATTAACTGAAATTCAGTCTCGTGCCATCGTAGAAATGCGTTTGCGCCAATTGACCGGACTGATGCAGGATCAGCTTCATGCTGAATATGAAGAAGTAATGAAGATGATTGCTTATTACGAAGAAATTCTTTCGAATGACGAACTTTGCCGCAAAGTTATTACTGATGAATTAATTGAAGTAAAAGCAAAATACGGAGATGAACGTCGTTCTGAAATTGTTTACTCATCCGAAGAATTCAATCCGGAAGATTTCTATGCAGATGACGAAATGATTATCACCATTTCTCATATGGGCTATATTAAACGTACTCCGTTGAGTGAGTTCCGTGCTCAAAACCGTGGTGGAGTAGGCTCCAAGGGTACAGATACCCGCGATGCAGACTTCATAGAACACATATATCCGGCAACCATGCACAATACCATGATGTTCTTTACTCAAAAGGGTAAGTGCTATTGGCTCAAAGTATATGAAATCCCTGAAGGTACCAAGAATTCCAAGGGACGTGCCATCCAAAACTTGCTGAATATTGATTCAGACGATGCTGTAAATGCATATCTGCGTGTGAAGAACCTTTCTGACACAGACTTCATCAACAGTCATTATGTCTTATTCTGTACCAAGAATGGTGTTATTAAGAAGACATTACTTGAACAGTATTCCCGCCCTCGCCAGAATGGTGTAAACGCCATTACTATCCGTGAGGACGACCGCGTTATCGAAGTACGTATGACTAACGGTGACAACGAAATTATCATTGCCAATCGTAATGGACGTGCTATTCGCTTCCACGAAAGTGCTGTACGCGTTATGGGACGTACTGCAACCGGTGTGCGTGGTATGACGCTTGACGAAGACGGGCAAGATGAAGTTGTTGGAATGATTTGCATCAAAGATCCTGAAGCAGAAACCATTATGGTAGTTTCTGAACAAGGTTATGGCAAACGTTCTGATATCGAAGACTACCGTAAGACTAATCGTGGCGGTAAGGGCGTTAAGACGATGAATATCACCGATAAAACAGGTAAATTGGTAACAATTAAGTCTGTAACAGATGATAATGACTTGATGATTATCAATAAATCTGGTATCACCATTCGTCTGAAAGTTGCTGATGTCCGTATTATGGGTCGTGCTACCCAAGGTGTTCGTCTGATCAATCTTGAAAAGAGAAACGATGAGATCGGTTCAGTATGTAAGGTTACATCAGAAAGTATGGAAGATGAAATTCCTGTTGATGATGAAAATTCCCCGATTCCCACTATAAATGAGGTAGAAGGAGAGGAGGAAGACTATAACTCTGATAATAAAGTCAATAATGAAGATGAAGAATAGACATAATATTAATTTTAATTTTACAACTATCATGAAAAGAGTATTATTTTCAGTGATTTTATTGCTCGCTGCAGGCTTCACTTTCGCTCAAGAAAAGACTGTGAAAGAAGCTAAAAGCATTGCAAATGAAGTGAATCCGGACTTTAATAAGGCCGAGCAGCTCATCAATCAAGCCTTGACTAATCCTGAAACAAAGGATAATGCCGATACTTGGGATGTAGCAGGTTTTATTCAGAAAAGGATTAATGAAAAACAGATGGAAAATGCCTATTTAAGAAAACCTTATGATACTCTTAAGATATATAATAGCGCATTGAATATGTGCAAATACTATCTTAAGTGCGATGAACTCGCACAGGTTCCAAATGAAAAGGGAAAAATCAAGAACAAGTACAGAAAACCCAATGCTGCTGCTATTGTAGCAGAACGCCCAAACTTGATCAATGGCGGTATTCAATATTATAACTTAGAGAAGAACAAAGAAGCATTAGATTTCTTTGGAACTTATATTGAAATTGCTCAGAATCCGATGTTTGAAAAGGAAAACTTCTTGCAGACAGATACACTCTTAGCTCAGATTGCTTATTATGCAAGCTTGGCAGCAGCAAAGATGGAGGATTATCCCAATGTTCTGAAATATGCTCCTTATGCACAGAACGACAAAGAAGTTGGTCAGTATGCTATGGAGTTCATCTCTACAGCTTTAAAAGCACAAGGCGATACTGTTAAGTGGATTGCTTCATTAAAAGAAGGTTTGCAAAAATACCCTCAGCATTCATTCTTCTTCGGTCATTTAATTGATTATTATAGCAATAACAATAAATACGATGAAGCCATGCAATTCGCTGATGAAATGTTAGCTAAAGACCCCAATAATACATTCTATCTGTACGTAAAAGGATATCTTTACCACAATATGAAGGATTATGATAAGGCTATTGAATACTACAAAAAGACAATTGAAGTAGATCCTACTTATGCAGAAGCTTATTCCAATTTAGGACTGATCTACTGTCTCCAAGCTCAAGACTTCTCAGAAAAAGCTACTACTGACGTTAATGATCCTAAATATAAAGAAGATCAGATTACTTTGAAAGCTTTCTATGAAAATGCAAAACCTTGCTATGAAAAAGCAAGAGAATTAAAACCTGACCAAAAGGATTTATGGTTGAATGGTCTTTACAGAGTATATTATAATTTAGATATGGGACCAGAATTTGAAGAAATTGAAAAGCTGATGTAAAGTATAAACTTAAAAAACTGCTTTTTGAAGTGAGCCCTAAAAGTTAGACAAAAAACTTTTAGGGTTTATTTTATATGATTAAGTACACATACCGTAAGCACCGCAGAGGACTGGGGACGTTTAACCCGCAATAAAGGCTACACGCCACTCCGTACACACTGGGGCAGAACCGCCAAAAGATATGGGTAGACCTAAGAAGTTGGCTTTAATTATGCAAGAAGAATATTAGTATTATATATTAAACATAATCTTTATTATTAATTTGAAATGCTTGCGCTATTTATTTTAGCTTGGGCGTCCATAAATAACTAACAGCGGTGTATCGGAATGAAAAATCATCTTCCGAGCAATACCTGGATTAAATAAGCGAGAGAATATATTACGTTTATAAGTAGTCAACGTAATTATATCAATATGATTAGTTTTTATGTAATTATCTAAGCTGTTCAAGAAATCATCATTCATCACAACATCATAATGAATTTCCAGGTCCGGATACTGTTTTTGAAAATACTCCTTAATACCACCTAATTTAATTTCATTCCAAGTGTCCTTAACATCTGACAGATGAATCAAAGATACAGAGAAATGAAATGGCTTTAAAGCAACAATCAAAGAATCAAATGCGATTAAATCCCGTTGATCAAAATTGGTGATAAATGCAATACGTTTAGCTTCTGCCAGCTGTTTAAACGGAGTATTCTCCGGAATGGCTAAAACTGGTACGCGGCTTCGCTCAATTACCTCAGCAGTTACACTACCAATTAAATCTATATCTTTCTGATTTTTACCACGAGTCCCCATAATCACAATACGTGGCCGATATTCCTTCGAGTAACGAAGAATTTCCTCTTCTGGAATACCTTCACGCAATACACAACTATATTTTACATTCGGAAACTCTCCTGAAGCTACTTTTGCTTTTACCTTGTCAGATAAAGTATTTAAATCTGCATGAACTTTTTGTAATATGTTTTTTACATTTTCATCGTCTGTTAGCTGATAATTAAAAACGTCTCCATAAGGTAATGACGTGGTATAGATTGGTGTAAAATAAACATGAAGCAACACAACTTCCGCTCCCATATTCTGAGCGAAATTAAAACCAAACTCACATGCCTTCATTGAATAATTAGAAAAGTCTACAGGAATTAAAACCTTATTACTATCCTTTTCTACTTTGGGTGACTTCCCTCCCACTACCTCTTCAGAAAGCCAAGCAGAGCTCTCAGTTATCTTCAATGCACGCGGTAGATCGCTTTCTTTTATACGTAAGCGCACACCTGAAGACACTACAGGTTGTATTTGATTTACATTATGAATATAGGTTTCAATACCTTCATTTTCAAGCACATTCTTCAATATCTGAGCTTTTGCATAAGTCAGAATAGCTAAGGTTACTAACTTGTCTTCCATAATCAACTGTTTTTACTTTATAAACAAATAAGAAATCCCAATTGTTTGTCTATCAATTGGGATTCATTTATAACTTTCTTTTCTTAAGCTCGAACAGGCTCAGCACTAGCATTCATTTCATCTAGAATTTTTAGAGCTCTATCAAGGACGGTAGTATCATCCAACATAACCAAACCACCATCCGGACCAGGCTCTAAATGTATCCCAACACTCTTACCCTCCTTAAAATTATGACCGCCAAAAAAATTTCTAACTGTATCGACGTTCAATCCGAGCTCATCGGCTATTCTATGCATACTACCAGTAGGTAATGAATCTTTAATTCTGCGAAGTTCATTAAATGTTATTGTTCTCATATTTATAAATTTAATGGTTAATAACTCTGTGAGTTTCACTTATCACGCTATAAACTTAAGGAAAAAAAAAGATAAAACAAACTATTTTGGTGTCTTTTTTACAAAAATAAAGAAGCCTGTCAAAAGGAGATTTGTATTTTCCCTTTCAACAGGCTTCTTTCTATTATTAACTATCTTATTATGAAAGAATTATATCTATCAGATAACTTCAACAGATGACGCAGGTACCCATCCTACTTTACCATCCTCTAAGCGGATTTCTTTCCATTCACGCATGGAGTTATCTTTAATTTCAACCTTCCGTCCCTCATGCAATATGAACAAACTGGTGCCACTTTCACTCGGAGTACTACGTACTGTTACACTTGGAGTTAGTACGATAGCATTGTTACGATTCAATAGCTCATTTTTTTGTTGAAAAGCAAAGACATTCGCTAATAAAACTAACACCAGAAATACTATCCCTGCAATAAATCCTATTTTCTTCCACACGATTTGCTTGGAAAAGAAGAAGAAATAAAGAGATGCAAGCAACAAAAAGAAACAAACGACGCCTACCTTTGCCCAAGCATCCACACTCAAACAATTAATCAATGATTTCGTCCAAGATACAAAGAAAACCTCGGGTACAGGGATCACTTTATCAATCGTTTTTGCACGAGCAATCTCTAAATTAGCCCGAATATCAGCATTGCCTGGCTGTATTAAAAGTGCACGCTCATAATTTAAAATGGCTTTTGCTATATCACCAGCCTTATAGTAGCTATTTCCTAGGTTATAGTATACCTCGGCCGCTTCTCCTTCTTTCAGCAGAGCTTCATATATCTGAATAGCAGAGGCATAATCATTCTTCACATATGCGCTATCCCCTTCTGCTTTTGTCACACTATTCTCTTGCGCAGCAGCCGAGAATTCAGTGTGTGAACCTATTGTTACCGAATCATTCGCTTGTTGTAATGTATCCGATGCAGTCTGTCCAGAAGAGGTCAATGCCATTAACAGGCCAACAAAAGTAAAAAACAGTATTTTTTTCATCATATAACCTCCTAATTAATGTTTAATAGAATTCTCCATTTTACTTATTACTGCTAATGAAGCCGAATAGACTTTATCCATAGCCTGATTATCATCGCCAGGAGCAAAACGGGCAAACTCACAATCATTCAATGCAGCCAAGAATTCTTTAATCAAAGCATCCTCCACTCCATATTTACGAAGTTCCTCTTCAATATTATCTTTTGAAAGTCGAGAAACCGGAATATTCAATTTATCGCTTATATATCCCCAAAGAGCCTTCAAGACTTCGTCATAGAAAACATCTTTTTTATTCTCAGCCAACAACTTACCAGCTAACTTCATACGTTTAACAGCAACCTTATTTGCCTTTTTCGTACGCATTTTCGCAACATTAGCATTAGCAGCTATCTGGTTACGGTAAATGATAAAGAAAATGATAAACGCAACGCCAGGTACTAAATAGAGCAACCAATATAACATAGAGTCAAAGAAAAAGTCTCCCTTTTGAGAAAGCGTCACATCATTTTGCTTGATGAAGCGAATATCCTCATTCAAGACTTTCAAATCCTCTTTATTCGTAAAGTTAGCAATAGTTTGCGCTGCATTTCCTTCACCTTTCTCTACATGCAATTCATACTCTTCGGTAGTCAATATCTTATAAGTACGGGATTTGATATCAAAATAGCTGAATTTCACTGCTGGTATTTTAAATGTTCCGGCATTGCGTGGAATAGCCAGATATTCAATAACCTTACTACCCGAAAGCCCTGCACTTGTCAGCCTGAATTTATTATCAACTTTAGGGTCATATACCTCGAAGTCATCCGGAAATTTCACCTCAGGATCACCTATTAACTTCAAATTGCCTGTACCGGAAATGACAAGTTTAATAGTTACAGCATCGTTTGTCTTTACATTAGTACTATTAATGGAAGAAGAAATGCTAAACTCTCCCACTCCACCGGAAAAATCAGCAGGTTTATCGCCTGGTAAGGGTTTTACATCTACAGTTAGTTTCGGTGTCATCAATGTCTTTTTGACTTCAATGTAGTTACTGCCACCATTAAAGAAAGCTTCAAATGGATCAGATACTTGAGTAGCTTTAGCAATAGAAGCATCAAAACGTGCCGGATCAATAGTCAAATTACCAGACTGCTGTGGAAACAACACAAATTGCCGATAAACGGTAGTTTGATAATTCCGCCCTTTATAATGTTCCAAGCTCCATTTTCTATCACCCGGAAGTTCGACTTCTTGTGAATGAAACCCTTTAAAATCAGGAAGTTTTACATTGTCAAAACCGCGAAGGTCAACCAGAGTGTAAATTTTATAAGTCAGCAAGAATGCTTCTTGTTCATACACATTGGCCTTACTAATAGTAGGCAAAATAAAGAGATCCTGATTGGAAACAGAAGTTCCTGAAGAAGCACGACTAGTATTGCCCTGCTGGCTACTATTACCTCCGCCTGAAGAAGCTGCTCCGGCCTGATCTGCTGGCAGAACCTTGATTTGCACAGAATTAGAAACCATCTGATTACCATCGGCTGTAATTGTAGCTCCCGGAATTGTGAAACTACCCTCAGCAGTAGCCATCAGTATATAAGTGAAAGTAATACTGCTGGTTGAGGTCGATACCCCATTAACTATTTGCATACTACTTTGCTGAGAGCGACTGGGTCCCATCAGTACGTCAAATCCCTTAATAGAAGGAGCACGGAAATCCCTCACCTTCTGTGTAGTCACTGTATATGCCAGTCTGAACTGGTCACCCACCGCTACAGCATCAGGAGCTGACGCGGTAAATGACACCTTGTCATTAGCCAAAGCTTGCAGACTGACTACTACCAGTGCTATCCATAAGAAAATTAATTTTCTCATATATTATCGTATCTTTTATTATTTACCAATCCTTTTCCAAACGACCACCCTGGATAACTTGCTGTTTCTTCACCTTATCCTGTACATCTTTCTCATCCTGCATCACCGACTTCAAAAGCTGTTCAGCATTTTCCTTTGACATCTGATTTTCTTGTGGCTGAGGAGGTTGCTGCTGTTGATCCTGGTTCTGCTGATCTTGTTGATTTTGGTCTTGTTTGTCTTTATCTTGTTCTTTTTCCTGCTCCTTTTTGTCCTGATTCTGATCTTGGTTCTGGTCTTGATTCTGCTGATTCTGTTCCTGATCTTTCAGCATTTTCTGAGCCAAAGCCAAGTTATAACGCGTCTCGTTATCTTTCGGATTATTACGTAGTGACTCTTTGTATGCTTCCACAGCTTTGGCATAATCCTTACCGGAGTGGAATATTACTCCCATATTATGATAGATTTGAGCAAGATTACCCTTATCTTTCTCCATTTTAGTGGCAGCAACAAACTGCTCCATAGCCTCCTGCAACTTATTCTGTTGCATAAGCGTATTACCCAGATTATACATGGATATCGCTGACTTCGGATTCACATCAATAGCTTTCCGATAATTCACTTCAGCATTTACATACGTACTATCTTTATAAGCACGGTTTCCCTTACGAATATAGTCGCGTTCCGCTTTCTGTGCAGAAACTGAAATAGTCGTCAGTAGCAGCAAGATAATTCCGATAGTTCTATTTCTCATCATCATACCTTTCTTCCTTTTTAAACAGATGGATATTACGGAATAACGGGTTTTTACGTTCCAAAATCAGCATTTCAGCCAACAACAGTAACAATATAATCCATGCAACAGCCTGGAATTGTTCGTTGAACTCTGTATAAACCTGTGTTTCCACATCCGCTTTTGCCATTTTATTAATCTCCTGAGCAATCACCTTTTGTGCAGCATTTGAATTGTCTACACGCACATAAATCCCATCTCCTGCCTGAGCTATTTCCTGACACATCTGCTCATTCAAGCGGGTTACAACCACGTTTCCATCACGGTCACGGCGGAAGTCATTGGTTCCTTCTACGGGGATAGGTGCACCATCAGGCATACCCACACCCAGAACACTGACTTGAATACCTTTTTCTGCAGCAGCCTTGGCAGCTTCCACAGCTCCGCCTTCATGGTTTTCACCGTCAGTAATAACGATGACGGCACGCCCTACTCCTTCCTGGGGTGTAAAACTGCGGGTAGCCAGATTAATAGCTGCACCGATAGCCGTACCCTGCTTGGATATCAACGATGGATTAATAGATTCCAAAAACATCTTGGCAGAAATATAATCGCTTGTAATAGGCAACTGTGTAAAGGCATCACCGGCAAACACAATCATACCTACCTTATCATTCTCCATCTTGTCAACCAATTGTGCTACCAGTCTCTTGGCTTTCTCCAGACGACTGGGTTGTACATCTTGTGCCAACATAGAGTTAGAAATATCCAACGCAATCATTACCTCTACTCCCTGACGTTTCACAGTCTCCAACTTAGAGCCAAACTGCGGACGTGCCAGCAATACAGCAAACAGTCCGATTGCAGCAAACACCAGCCAAAATTTCACATCCGGACGATATTTAGATACATCCGGCATCAACTGTGCCATTAGCACCGGATCGCCAAACTTGCGGATCGCTTTCCGTCTCCGATAATTGGAGTACAGGTAGAAAGCCGCCAGGAAAGGCAACAGGAGCAACAGGTATAAATATGTAGGTTCTTCAAATCGAAACATCTTTCTATGTACAATTTAGTAATTTACAATTAATGCATTGTTTTAAGGTATCTTCTTCAAGATAGAATTACGAAGCAATACTTCAAGTAACACGCACAAGAATGCCGCCAAAGCAAACCAACGGTATTCTTCCTGGCGCTTGCTGTATTCCTTCACATTCAACTTGGTTTTCTCCAACTTATCGATCTCCTCATATACCTCTTTCAGCTTAGAATTACTGGTAGCACGGAAATAATTACCTTCTGTGGTAGCCGCAATCTGCGTCAGTGTCTTTTCATCAATCTCCACCGGCATATTGACATACTGCACAGTGTTACCCACTGGATAAGGATACGGAGCCATTCCGTTTGTACCTACACCAATTGTATAAACCCGGATACCAAAACTCTTAGCTATTTCTGCCGCAGTCAGCGGAGATATATCTCCTTTATTATTTGTACCATCCGTCAACAGAATGATTACTTTAGACTTCGCTTTACTATCTTTCAGGCGGGTAACAGCATTAGCAATACCCATACCGACTGCTGTTCCATCTTCAATAATACCACACTTAATGCCTTGAAACAGATTCAGAAGCACTGCATGATCCACCGTCAACGGACATTGCGTAAAACTTTCACCGGCAAATAAAGTTATACCGATATTATCATTGGGCCGACCATTGATAAACTCTGCAGCCACATCTTTAGCAGCTTCCAGACGATTCGGTTTCAAATCCTCTGCCAGCATACTGGTAGATACGTCGATGGCCATCATAATATCTATACCTTCAATTTCACTGTTTTGCCAGCTATTAGTAGTTTGAGGACGCGCCAACACTACGATAATCAATGCCAAAGCAATAATCCGTAACATAAAAGGCACATGCAACAAATAGTTCTTATAACTCTTCGGCGTATGAGCATATACACGAGCATCCGAAATCTGAAGTGTAGCTTCATTATTCCTCCGCTTCATAATATACCATACTATATAAGGTATAAGCAACAGCAGCAAAAACAAATATTCAATATTGGCAAAAACCATTGTATTTACTATTTAACAATTTACTATTTAAGATTGGAGTTACCCTTAAATTTTGCTATCATGCAAAATAATTGTATAACTGCATTCCAATATAAACGAACGAACCAATCAAGGCAACCGACAATACTACGATGCCTATGCCCAGCAATATTTTAGTACGCAATGAGCGTTTCTCAATGATAGTAATTTCAGTGGGTTGCGGTTTTGCATTCTCCACTTCTTTCTCTTTGGTTTCATTGATAAATTCGATGGCATTGATCAGATTCGCATCATTTTCGTTCATCAACGGATTATGTTTAGCGAACTTCACCAAATCGGCAGTCTCAAAAAGAGAACGTAAATCTGCAATAGCTTCTTTATCTTGCATTTCAAGCAGCTTTTCTATAATCTCCGAAGAGGTCATTTCCAAAGCATTGAAACCAAAACGCTCTTTAATATACGTACGCAAAGTATCTGTCAATTCCGTGTAATACTCCTTCGGCTGTCCCTTTTGCCATACTTTTTCCCCTTTGATACGCTCTATTTCTTTCATCGCCATCTGATGCGGAGGTAACTTCGGTTCAACCTTTACCTTACGGATGATAGGTTTATTGTCACAGATACGCATGATCAGATAGATAAGTAATAATGCAATCGGAATAAGCAATATGCCACAGGTGATAATCCCATACCAATCTTCCCACACAAAAGGAGGTTGCATTACTGTCTTCGGACCAAAAAACTGTTCCGGATTCTCTGGATCCAATGGCACATTCATCGAATATACCTTCAGTGCTAATGCCTTCGAACGATATGCCTTATTATCCACCAATACTTCCATCGGTGGCAGATAATACAATGCCGAGTCAAATGATGTAACAGTATACTCCTGCGTAATCAGCATTCGTTTATCATCATTTATATACTGCGTATCCGGCTTTGCAACATCTATAATCTCCACACCGCTTACCAGTGTATCCGTATAAACAGGGAAAATAGCCCGTTTATCGGCATCCAAGGCTACCTGAAGTTTAATCTTCGCCTGGTCACCGATATAAATTTGCAGAGAGTCAATGGTAGCATCCACTGTTACCGACTGAGCCACTGCCTTGCCAGTCAACATCCCCAATAGGGTTATCAGAAATAGATATCTTTTCATTTTTCCGATTAATTTCGTTTCGCAAACAAATTCATCAATGCTTTGACATAGTCCTGATCGGTGCGTACCGACACATTATCGACATTGCTCTTAGTGAATGTTTCGTTCAGTTCCACCTGTTTATTCACCCACCAGTCGTGATGAGCACGACGAACAGCACGCGACGAAGTATCAATCCACTGCTCATGTCCGGTCTCAGCATCCTTTATTTTCATCAAACCGATAGCCGGCAGTTCCTCTACCCTGCGGTCATACACCTGGATAGCCACCATATCATGTTTCCGGTTGGCGATAGTCATTGCATTCTTAAAGTTCCCCTGATCAATGAAATCGGATAACAGGAAGGCTGTACAACGACGCTTCATTACGTTTGTCAGATATTCCAGTCCGAGCCGGATGTCAGTCCTCCGACTCTCCGCTTTAAAGTCAATCAGTTCGCGAATAATATATAAGATATGCTTACGCCCTTTCTTAGGCGGAATGAATTTCTCTATCCGGTCAGAGAAAAAGATAACCCCAATTTTATCGTTGTTTTGTATAGCCGAAAAAGCCAACGTTGCAGCTATTTCCGTCACCATATCCTTTTTCATCTGCTTCACCGTACCGAATTCCAAACTACCGGAAACATCCACCAGCAACATAACGGTCAGCTCGCGCTCTTCTTCGAACACCTTCACGTAAGGCTTATTGAAGCGAGCGGTCACATTCCAGTCAATGTCGCGTATGTCATCGCCAAACTGATATTCGCGCACCTCGGAAAATGCCATACCCCTACCCTTGAAAGCCGAATGATACTGACCGGCAAAGATATTGTTGGATAATCCGCGCGTCTTGATTTCAATCTGACGGACTTTTTTTAACAGTTCACTTGTTTCCATCTATATCGTTAAATAATTCCGTTAATAAATACCGGCAACGTTCTTTAAAAACGTTGGCAAGATTCTTTAAAAACGTTCACACCATTTATTAACAGGTCTCGGAAGACCTTTTTAAAAATGCTTACTTAATTAAGGTACTTCAACCTTATTCAGTATTTTGCTGATGATCTCGTCAGAAGTCAGATTGCTGGCCTCTGCTTCATAAGTCAATCCGATACGATGGCGCAATACGTCATGAGCCACGGCACGAACATCTTCAGGAATCACATAACCACGACGTTTGATGAAAGCATAAGTACGGGCAGCCAACGCCAAATTGATAGAGGCACGGGGAGAACCACCGAAACTAATCATATCTTTCAGTTCCTTCAGATCATATTTCTCCGGATAACGGGTAGCAAATACAATATCAACAATGTAGCGTTCAATCTTCTCATCCAGATATACCTGACGAACAACTTTACGTGCTTCAATAATCTCCTGAGCTTTCAGAATAGGCTTCACATTGAATTTATCGCCATTGATATTCTGGCGGATAATCATTTTTTCTTCTTCCATCTTCGGATAGTCGATAACCACTTTCAGCATGAAACGGTCCACCTGGGCTTCAGGCAGCGGATAAGTACCTTCCTGCTCAATAGGATTCTGTGTAGCAAGTACAAGGAAAGGTTCGGGCAACGGGAATGTTTCCGTACCAATAGTTACCTGACGTTCCTGCATCGCTTCCAGCAAAGCACTCTGTACCTTGGCCGGAGCACGGTTAATTTCATCTGCCAAAACGAAGTTGGCAAAAACAGGTCCTTTCTTTACTTGGAATGTTTCGTCTTTCTGACTGTAAACCATTGTACCGATAACGTCAGCAGGCAGCAAATCGGGAGTAAACTGTACACGACTGTATTGTGCATCGATCAATGAGGCAAGCGTCTTAATCGCCAATGTCTTTGCCAAACCGGGCACACCTTCTAATAATACGTGTCCATCAGACAGCAAACCGATTAACAATGACTCTACCAGATGTTTTTGTCCTACGATGATCTGGTCCATACCAGCAGTAAGGTTGGTAACAAAAGAACTTTGTCTTTCAATCCGCTCGTTCAGTTCGCGGATATCAATTGTTTCAGCCATAAATACTATTATTTTTATTGTTTAAATTCCATTGATTTCTCCAGTATGCTACTGGTAATTATTTTTTTCGCTCCCAAAAGTACAGGAATAAATTAACCATACCAACTAATTTTTATTAAAAAACAATTAGATTAAACTACTTTCATAGAGTTTAGTAGTTAACAATAGTTTCTGAAAAGAATTTCAAATTCGCAGACAGGAATAAATAGCAAATCACCCCTGCAAGTGAAGTATTATCAACTTGCAGGGGTGCAATATTTTCTTTTATTTCTTTTCGAGCTCCGGTATCTTGATTACAGTACCATACGGCACATGATCGGGATTCTTTATAACACCCGAATTATACTTCACAATATAGGGCCACAGGGCCTTAGTCCCGTAAAAGCGAAGTGCAACCTTTGTCAGAGTTTCTCCTTCCTGGATAGTATGAGTAGCTTTCGTACCTACAATCTTATAATTTACAGAGTCTGGCTCAAAAGGAGTTGCAGCAGCTTTCTTTGTCTCTTTTTTAGGAGCAGTAGCAGGAGTCTCCTGTTTTGCAACCGGCTTCGGCTCTTCAACAACTTTAGGAGTAACAACTTCTGCCACAGTATCTTTCTTCGCAACCACAGTTGTGGTATCTTTTCGAACAATACTATCCGTCAGAGCGAGCGGAACGGCTGGTTTCTCTATCTTTTCATCAGCAACTTTCTCTGTTGGCGGTGGAGATATTCTGTCAAATAAATCCGGATAATACATAAAAGTAACAGCACCTACACATAATAATACAACAAGTATTACGATTCCAATGAAAAACTTCATCGTAGAACTATCTGCTCTATTCACAGGAGGTGATGGAGGTTCAGGAACTTCATAAGTAGGCACCAAATCTTCTTGATTCTTTTGTTCTGTCAGAGATTCTTCTACGCACTCATTCACCGGAGTAGTTGCCTCTGTTACAGACTGTTTTACTTCTCCAGATAGAACGACAGGTGCCTCTACAAACTGTTCTGACTCTTCAATCTGAATGACAGGTTCCGCCTGATCAACCTGAATTTCTTCATCCTGAACAAGTTGTTCTGTAGTTTCTATTACTTCTTCAACTACCTGAATATGTTCCTCAGCTACTACTACAGATTCTTCTTTAACAATTTCAGCAGTTTCCTCAATGATCTCAGTTGGTACTTCTACTACTTCCACAGGCTCCTCTACAGTTTCAGCTGATACTTCTATTGATTTTTCTACAGTCTCTATAGTTTCCTCTGAAACAACATCTGCCACTTCTGTATTAACGACAGACTTTTCTGATTCCACAAGCACCTCCTCTTTTTCCTCCTCTTCGGAATTATCCTCCACCTGTGTATCTTCTAACACGGTTTCATCATTCAATACCACAGTCTCAAAGTGAGAAAAAGGCTTGTTTATCAAGTCCTTCAAGGCAGGTTCCGGAGCAAATGAAACTTTTGTATGCCCCTGTATTTCAAATCGTTCCCCTGTATTTATATTTACGCTCTCACGACTCTCTACATCAATCAGTTTAAATGTGCCCAAGCCTCTAATCTTTACATACTTATCATTCTCCAGCGATTCTTCAATCAACTGAAAAAACTCTTTCACGAAGCTCTCGGCATCCGCCTTATCCATGCCATGTTTTTCTGCGAGCAATTCTATTAAATTCTGTATATTCAGCTTCTCATTCATATTTATGGAAGATTACTTGAGTAAAAGAAGATTACTTAAACTTATCTTTCAGAGCCGTGCTGGGTCTGTATGTTAATACTAATTTAGGTGGAACCAACATGCGTAATTTGGTTGTAGGATTGATAGTGATACGCTCCGCTTTCTTCTTTACCTCGAACGTACCGAAACTTTGTACAGAAATGGCATTTCCTTCTTGCAACTGTTGCGTCATATCCGACAGCAAAGATGCAATCAGTTCGGATGTGTCCTTTATGGTATATCCCAATCTTCGTGACAATTCTGAAGTAAATTCTTTATTATTCAAAATCCAGCTATTTTTATAAAGTTCGGTGCTATATTAGCAAAACTTCCGCACATACACAAATTCTTCAGGAAAATTATTTAAATAACTCGTCCAAAAAGATCGAAATCATCGGAATTTATAATCTCTACCTGGTAAAAGTTACCAATAAGCAATTTCTGTTTACCCTGTTCTATCAGAACTTCCGGATCTACTTCTGGGGAATCAAATTCCGTACGGCCAATATAATAATCTCCTTCCAAACGATCGATAATTACTTTAAGGCATTGACCGACCTTTGCTGCACTCTGTTCTGCCGAAATCCCTTGCTGAATTGACATCAACTCATCCAGGCGTGCTTGTTTCACTTCCTGAGGAATTTCATCCTCATAGTGTGCAGCAGCATAAGTACCTTCTTCTTCGGAATAAGTAAAAGCCCCCATTCTATCGAAACGAGCCTTACGAATAAACTCTTTTAATTCCTCAAAATCAGCTTCCGTTTCTCCCGGATGTCCTACCATCAAAGTAGTGCGCAGATGAATACCCGGTACTTCTTTGCGGAATTGCTCTATCAGATGATAGGTTTCTTCCTGAGTCACATGTCGCCGCATCTTCTCCAGCATCGGATTACTGATATGCTGAAGGGCGATATCCATATACCTGCACACATTAGGACGCTCACGCATGACTCGGAATAAATCCATAGGAAAATGTGCCGGATAAGCATAATGCAGCCGAATCCACTCCACACCAGGGACTTCAGAAATACGTTCTATTAATTCGGGGAGCATTTGCTTCTTATATAAATCCACTCCATAATATGTCAATTCCTGAGCAATAACCTGAAACTCTTTCACTCCCTTACTTACCAAATAACGAACTTCATCCAAGATCTCTTCCATCGGACGTGAGACATGTTTTCCTGTAATAATAGGAATAGCACAATACGAACACTTCCGATCACAACCTTCTGATATTTTCAGATATGCGTAGTGCCTAGGAGTGGTAAGTGTACGTTCTATATGAAGCTCTTCGTGATATGCCTTACCAAGATCCTGCAACAACTCCACCCAGTTAAATTTACCATAAAATTTATCTACTTGTGGAATTTCGATAGCTAATTCTTTCAGATAACGCTCCGAAAGACATCCCATTACATATAATTTTTCTAAATCCCCTTCTTCCTTTGCCTGTGCAAATTCCAAAATCATATTGATGGACTCTTCCTTTGCATCACCGATGAAACCACAAGTATTGATCACTGCAATTTCTCCCTCAGGCTTTTCCGTATCATGAGTCACATGATATCCAGCTTCTTCTAATTGCCGCATCAAATGCTCCGAGTCCACTAGGTTTTTAGAACATCCTAACGTTATAATATCAATGGTTTTCCGCTTCATGCATTCTCTCCAAACAACGAATCAACAAATTCTTTCTTACGGAACACCTGCAGATCTTCCATACCTTCACCCAGACCAATGTATTTTACCGGTATTTTGAACTGATCGGAAATGCCAATAACAACTCCCCCTTTCGCAGTGCCATCTAATTTAGTAATAGCCATCGCAGTCACTTCCGTAGCCAATGTGAACTGTTTAGCCTGCTCAAATGCATTTTGCCCGGTGGAACCGTCCAAAACCAACAAAACCTCATTAGGAGCATCAGGAACCACTTTCTTCATTACATTCTTAATCTTAGTCAACTCGTTCATCAAGCCAACTTTATTATGAAGACGTCCGGCAGTATCAATGATTACCACATCGGCATTATTAGCAACAGCAGAATTCAAAGTATCATAAGCCACAGAAGCTGGATCAGCGCCCATTTTTTGTTTGATTACAGGTACTCCTACCCGACTCCCCCAAATATCCAATTGTTCGACAGCTGCCGCACGGAAAGTATCCGCAGCACCCAGATAAACACTTTTACCAGCTTTTTTAAATTGATAAGCCAATTTACCAATAGTAGTCGTTTTACCGACTCCATTCACTCCCACTACCATAATAACGTAAGGTTTCTTCTCAATCGGAGCTTCAAAGTCATCCACATCATCTGAATTATTTTCCGTCAATAAGGCAGCGATTTCATCGCGCAAAATGGTGTTCAATTCTTGCGCATTCATATATTTCTCTGACGCAGCGCGTTTCTCTATACGTTGAATAATATTCAATGTCGTTTCCACACCTACATCCGATGTTATCAACACCTCTTCCAGATTATCAAGCACTTCATCATCCACTTTCGACTTTCCTGCCACAACACGGGCAATTTTTCCGAACACACTTTCCTTTGTCTTAGATAATCCTTTATCTAATGTTTCCTTTTTATCTTTTGAGAAAAAACTAAAAAATCCCATACTCTATCTATTAATACAATACATTATGCCACAAAGATATAACAAAGTAATGAAAGTACAGGGATAAAGTACAAAAAAAATCCCCTTATCGGAATACGATAAGAGGATTCTATATTCAAACGTCTTTCGACAGACTATCTTATTTCTTGAAAAAGTCTTGCACTTTTTCGTTCAATACCATCTGTTCATCAAAAGTGTAAGCACCAGTTTTGGGTGACTTAACCATCTTGATAACCTTTGTATAAGCACGACCTTCTTTAGAACCTTCGTGCAAACTTGCTACAGTTTTCTTTGCCATGGGTTATACCTTATTATTTAATTTCTTTATGTACTGTTACTCTCTTCAGGATCGGGTTGTATTTCTTCAATTCCAATCTTTCAGTTGTATTCTTTCTGTTTTTTGTAGTGATATAACGAGAAGTTCCCGGCATACCACTATCTTTGTGTTCTGTGCATTCCAGAATCACCTGTACTCTGTTACCTTTTGCTTTCTTTGCCATAATCAGTATTCTCCTCTACTTTTAGCCAATTACTTTAATGCTTTTCCAATCACAATAACCTTTTGCTACTGCATCGTTCAAAGCAGCGTCCAGTCCTTTCTTATTAATAATACGCAGACCGTTAGCACAAATGCTAAGGCTGATCCAGCAATCTTGCTCTACATAGTAGAACTTTTTGTTAAACAAGTTCAAATCAAAGGTTCTCTTAGTTCTTCTCTTTGAGTGTGAAACATTGTTGCCAATCATGGCTTTCTTTCCGGTAATTTGACAAATCTTCGACATTTCTATCTTATTTTTATAGTTTTTATCTATACTTATTTCAAACAGAGCGCAAAGTAAGTACTTTTATCGATACCAAACAAGTTTTTCATAAAATAATTCACTGTCTGATAGCATTTTTTCTTCATTTTAAGCATGTACGGAGCATCTTTAAAGCATTCTGAATAGCATTTTGCACATTCCTGGTTCTTCCGTCATCCCCCTCTTGTTTGAAAGTTACAATTTCATTTTTATAGGCAGCCGCAATCCACACTGTTCCGACAGGTTTTTCGGATGTACCTCCTCCCGGACCGGCAATCCCGGATGTGGCAACAGCACAATCCGTTTTCAATGCTTTCATCGCACCTTTCACCATTTCAATCACTGTTTCCTGACTGACGGCTCCATACCTTTCCAATGTTTCAGCAGAAACATGAAGCAGAGATATCTTTACCTCATTGGAATAAGCCACAATTCCCCCATTGAAGTATTCCGAACTTCCCGGAACAGAAGTCACTAAAGCAGCAACACCTCCTCCTGTACAACTTTCTGCGGTGGAAAGGGATAAATTCTTCGATTTTAGTAATTCACCGACTTCTTCTTCCAGTTTCATATACCTTATTATATATAATTTATATTTTTGTTCTATTTTTCCTACTGATATTACCCGAACCGTGTCCGGACCGTATTTGCTCCGTATCTATAGCTTTGGAGCAGATACGGAGCAGGTACGGCCCAGACACGGACCGGGTGCGGTGCGGACAAAGAAATGTTCTAAAACTCCTTTCACTTCAATGTGACACGCGAATAAGCCGGCGCATCTATCGAACAGAAATCCTTATCCTGATATTTAAAATAACCAGTAATGGCAATCATGGCAGCATTATCCGTTGTATAGCTGAATTTAGGGATAAATATCCTCCATCCATACTTTTCAGCATGTTCACGGAAAGCATTACGCAGGCCGTTATTAGCAGAAACCCCACCAGCCACGGCTACTTGCTTAATCTTATATTCCTTTGCAGCCTTACGAAGTTTGTCCATCAGAATATCTACAACAGTAGCTTCAAGTGAAGCAGCCAGATCAACCTTATGATGTTCGATGAAATCAGGATCTTCCTTCATCCAATCACGCAAAGAATACAAAAATGAGGTTTTCAAACCACTGAAACTATAATCTAATCCGGGAATATGAGGTTTACTGAAAGTAAAAGCCTTCGGATTGCCCTGGCGAGCCAGTTTATCAATAATCGGACCACCGGGATATCCCAGCCCCATCACTTTCGAACATTTATCAATAGCTTCCCCTGCAGCATCATCAATTGTCTGGCCCAAAATCTCCATGTCATTGTATGCCTTTACCAGGATAATCTGTGAATTTCCCCCTGATACAAGCAAGCAAAGAAAAGGAAATTCAGGTTGAATAGTATCCTCACCTTCTGCTTTAATAAAATGAGCTAACACATGTCCAGTCAAGTGATTAACATCAATCATTGGAACACCTAAGGAACGGGCAAAACCTTTGGCAAACGACACGCCTACCAACAAAGAACCCATCAACCCCGGTCCTCTTGTAAACGCCACCGCACCCAATTCTTCTTTAGTTACTCCGGCACGTTTTAATGCTTCATGAACCACTGGAACGATGTTTTGCTGATGTGCACGTGAAGCTAATTCGGGAACCACACCGCCATAGGCCTCATGCACCGCCTGACTGGAAACGACATTCGATAACAGATACCCATCTTTGATGACGGCAGCAGAGGTGTCGTCACAAGAGCTTTCTATTCCTAAAATTATTGTACTCATATCGTTATTTACGTTTAAACGCTGCAAAAGTAGTGATAAAAGTAGGATTGATAACGTATTATTTCATATTTTTGTTGGCTAATTCAAACAAACCGCCTATCAGAAAGTTAAAGAAGACAGTTCGCTGGGTGCTCGGTATTATACTTAGTTTGTATATCGGGACTATATTATTGTTGAACATTCCTTACGTTCAGCGACAAATATCTGTGCTCGTTGCGAACGAACTGGCTAATGTACTGGGTACACAACTAACCATCGGGCGGATCAATATGGGACTACTGAACCGCATTATTATTGACGACTTATTGTTAAACGACCAGTCAGACAAGGAAATGCTAAAAGTATCCCGCCTTTCTGCAAAATTCGATATACTTCCCTTGTTCAAGGGCAAAGTATCGATCAGTAACGTACAGTTATTCGGTTTCAACATCAACCTGGAAAAAAAAACACCAGAAGACATACCTAACTTCCAGTTCGTACTCGATGCATTTGCCTCTAAAGATACCATCAAAAAGGAAAGTAATCTGGACATACGTATCAACTCGTTGCTGATACGACGCGGTAAGATGTCTTATAACGTATTGTCGGCAGAAGAGACACCCGGAAAATTCAATGCACAACATATACAGCTACGAAACATCATCGCCAATATCTCGTTGAAAGCGCTCCAAAATGACTCTGTCAATGCAGCTGTGAAGCGCCTAAGCATTGAAGAAGAAAATTCCGGTTTTGAGTTAAAAAAACTAAGTCTCAAGATTGTAGCAAACAATCAGAAAATGAGCATTGAGAACTTCGCGATTGATTTGCTGAATACTTCGCTTGCAATGGATACCATCCGCATGGAGTATGACAGTTTGGGAGCTTTTAGAAACTTTACCAATGATGTACGCTTTTCCTTGCGAATATTTCCTTCGGACATTACTCTTTGTGACCTCACCCCCTTTGTTCCGGCCTTTTCCCCTTTCAAGGAAAATTTGCAAGTGGTTTTGGAAGCTAACGGTACTATCAATCAGTTGAATTGTCCTCATCTGTCGATTACAGGAAACCAGCATTTTCATTTAAGGGGAGATGTTTCCTTACAAGACCTGTCGCATCCTCAGGATGCATTCGTATTCGGCAACCTTTCCAGTTTATATGCTGATCCGGAAGGCATTGCATTTTTCGTTCGCAATTTAAGTAAAAACTACGAAGGTGTTCCTCCGGTACTGCAACGCTTAGGCACCATTTCGTTTAATGGGGAAGTCTCGGGATATTTCACAGATATTGTAACTTATGGCCTGGTGCGTACCGATATAGGTTCTATCAAGACCGACTTAAAATTAAGTTCAAATAAAGAAAAAGGTTATTTTTCTTATTCGGGTGCAGTAAAGACTGAAGAGTTTGAGTTAGGCAATATGCTGGCAAACGACCGGTTAGGAAAGGTCACATTCAATCTCAAAGTCGAAGGCAGCCACTACGAAAAGCAATATCCTTCCATAGTAATGAAGGGATTAATCGCTTCCATCGACTATAGTGATTATAACTATGAGAACATCACACTCGACGGAGAATATAAACAAGGCGGTTTCAACGGAGAGATAGCATTGGATGACGAAAACGGTTCTGTTCTGCTAAATGGTAGCATTAATACAGCCAGTCGTGTACCGACTTTTAATTTCCATGCCAATATCCGTAATGTACGCCCCCACGAGCTTCACCTGACACCTAAATATGAAGATACGGCAGTCTCTGTTCAGTTAACGGCTGATTTCACCGGTGGTTCCATCGATGAAATGAATGGAGAGATCAATATTGACAGCCTGCAATTCACAGCACCCGATAGAAACTATTTTCTGGACAACTTAAAAATAACCGCCACTCAGGAAGACGAATCGCATAAACAATTAAAAATAACCTCTAATTTCCTGAATGCAAGTATTGAAGGAGATTATTCCTATCGCACACTACCCGCCAGTGTACTGAACATCATGCGAAGATATATTCCTGCTCTAATATTGCCGGACAAAAAAAACATAGAAAGTGAGAATAACTTCCATTTCGACATAAATATCTTTAATACGGATTTATTCTCCACCATCTTTAATATTCCGGTTAAGGTCTATACACATTCTACCCTAAAAGGATACTTTAATGACAAAGCACAGCGCCTGCGAGTAGAAGGATATTTCCCGCGTCTGCGCTATGGAGACAAGTTCCTTGAATCGGGTATGATCTTGTGTGAGAATCCCGGTGATAAATTTCATGCACGTGTACGATTCAGTAATCGCAAACCGGAAGGTTCCATCAACGTATCGTTAGACGCACAAGCCAAAGATGACCTTATTCAGACCTCTCTGAATTGGGGAAACAGTAGCGCTGTCACATATAGTGGCAAATTAGCTGCTGCTACACATTTCATCCGCACACAAGCTGAGGATCAGAACAAAAAGCGTTCCCGCTCAAACAAGAGTATTCCGGCTTTGAAAACCGTCGTCGATGTTCAAAAAACGGATATTATCCTGAATGACACTTTATGGGAAATACATCCGTCAAAAGTGGTAATCGACTCCGGAAAGATATATATAGACGACTTTTATTTCAGCCATAAAGACCGATACCTGCGCATCAACGGAACTATCTCAAAACAACCTCAGGATACGGTACGCCTGGATTTAAAAGATATCAATATAGGCTACGTATTTGATATTGCCGACCTTGGAGTTAATTTTAAAGGAGAAGCTACTGGTCCTGCCTATGCCAGCGGAGTATTGGAGAAGCCTGTTATGTATACTGACCTTTTCATCCGGGACCTTGGACTAAATGACGGTTTATTGGGCGATGCCAACATTCACGGAGAATGGCATCAGGAAGTAGAAGGTATCTATCTCGATGCCCATATCCATGAAAAAGATACAGCTAAAAGTCATGTATATGGCTACATATATCCCATAAAACCTAAAAGTGCGCTTGACTTACAGATTGAAGCTGACAACACCAATCTGAAATTCATAGAACACTACATGAGTAGTATCACACCTGAATTTAACGGACGTGCCAGCGGTCACGTACATTTCTATGGCAAATTCAAAGGGCTCACCATGGAAGGGCGCGTACTTGGCAATGCCTCCATGAAGGTAGACGTACTGAATACCACTTTCTTTATAAAAGACAGTATTCGCATAGAACCGAATGGACTGACTTTCCAAGATAACCGGATATTCGATACACAAGGCAATCAAGGGCATGTAGACGGTTATCTGCATTATGAGCATTTCAAGAACCTGGAATACCGTTTCCAGTTTGGAGTGAACAACATGCTGGTAATGAATACGAAGGAGTCACTGGATTTTCCTTTTTATGGAACGGTATACGGAACGGGGAATGCCCTGATAGCAGGTAACGCAAGGGATGGAGTCAATATCGATGTAGCCATGACGACCAACCGGAATACCAACTTCGTATATATAAAGGATAATGTATCTTCAGCCGCCAGCAACCAATTCATCAAATTCGTGGATAAGACACCGCGCCGGGCTGTGCTGGATTCTATCAATCTGATTTCCGACTATGAACTGGCACAACAAGAGATACAGCAGGAGGAAGAAAGTGACACGGATATCCGCCTGAACCTGCTCGTAGAAGCTACACCGGATGCAAGCATGAAGATAGTGATGGACCCCATCGCCGGTGATTACATCAGTGGACGAGGATCCGGAAATATCCGTACGGAATTTTATAACAAGGCTGACGATGTGAAGATGTTCGGTAATTATCGTATCAGCCAGGGAGTTTATAAATTCAGCCTGCAAGAGGTAATACGCAAGGACTTTACCATCAAAGATGGAAGTACTATCAGTTTCAACGGTCCTCCGTTGGATGCCACCATGGATATCCAAGCAAGTTATATGGTGAATTCCGCATCCTTGAATGACTTGGTACCGAATGTAAGCAACTACGGAATTCCAACGAGTATCCGTGTAAACTGTATCATGAACCTGACGGGGCAACTAACTTCTCCGGACATCAAATTAAGTCTGGAAGTGCCTAATGAACGGGATGAAGTGCAAGCCCTTATCCGTAACTACATTTCAACGGACGAACAAATGAATATGCAGATCCTCTATCTGTTAGGTATCGGCAAATTCTATACACCCGAAAATGTAGATGCCACACAAAACTCGAATATGATGACTTCTGTGCTTTCATCCACCCTTTCGGGACAACTAAATAATGCACTTTCCAACATTATTAATAGTAACAACTGGAATATAGGTACCAACCTCAGCACCGGAGAAAAAGGCTGGACGGATATGGAATTCGAAGGAATGCTATCGGGGCAATTACTGAACAATCGTCTGCTTATCAATGGTAACTTCGGATACCGAGACAATCCGATGGCAAATACGAACTTTGTAGGAGACTTTGAAGCAGAATGGCTTGTGAACCGTAGCGGAGATATTCGCCTGAAAGCGTATAATGAGACGAACGACCGCTATTACACAAGGACCAATCTGACAACGCAAGGCATCGGTATCATTTTCAAGAAGGACTTCAACCGATGGAAAGAGCTTATGTTTTGGAATAAGTGGAGGTTGAAAAGACTGAGACGGGAAATGGAACAAAAAGAAGCGGAAAAGAACACCGAAGAGCAAACAGAAGAAACAGAAACCACCGCTACCCAAGCAGCAGCAAAAGCAAAAGAAAAGAGAGGGGGAAGTTAATTTTCCCCTTCTTTATTTTAATACAGGCTATTTTCTTATTCATATATCAATTTATATTCATTTATAAAGCCTATTCCTTCCGCTGTTTCTATACAGTTCAGCAACCGCCACTCACAACTGCGCACCCAGCTACGGAAGTTCTCTTCGGGTTGATACTCACTCCGGGCGAACTCCAACAAACGGTCTACCTCAAAATTATCGGAAATAATACCTGCTCCGCCGCGTGCTGCATCATAAGCATTACAATCCTGTTCGATGTGTGCCGGTACCATCAACAAAGGCTTACCCAGATACATAGCCTCACAAACGGATTCAAAGCCTGCCGTAGTGGCATACGCCCGGCAACTCGACATATAGCGAAGGAATTTTTCGTCATCCAACTGATGAAATGACAATGTTTCATCCATCCTGCATACTTCCGGTTCATCCGGTTTGTCCCAGAAGAAGTGCAAAGGCACTTCAGGGTGCTGCTCATGCCACTGGGAGATACTTTCTCCAAATCCGGCATTAACCATATAGCCATGTACATACTCTCCGGAAGCAGCTTCACAACAAAGCACTTCGCGCCGCAGCAAAGGCGGTACCACACGTATATGTGCTTCTTCGTCCGTTTCCATCGGACGGAATGAGAGAGCCAGCTTCTCTTTAGCTCCGATACACGTGAGTCGCGTAAAAAAACGGAGCATCAGCAGGCTTACGGGATTCTTTTGGGGAAACTCAAAGTCATGATGCAGGAAAAGATATTGATGGCCGACACTGATCTGCGGTACCGAGGGACGGAAAAAGAGATAAGTCAAGCCCGTCAACAACTCATAAAAGTTGATTACGAGATCCGCATCAGTTTCATGGATACGCCGGTGAATATAACAGATGCTACGCAGATAAGCAGGAACCTGCATCAGATTATATGCGATACTGCGAGACATGCTGACCCGCTTATTGGCAGGCGTAGGCAGAAAGTTCGGACTGAGAAAGCGTTTCACAGGTGCCTGTATGCTGCGGTTGAAGAAACCCGGCAGGCGACGGGTATTGCTCTTTCCCACCAGTACTTCTACTACCTCGTGCCCGTTGCGCCGTAGAATTTCTTCCAGCGTGATGGCTTGCGTCAGATGACCGCGGCCCTCTCCTTGAACAATAAAAAGAACTTTCATCTTTATATTTATAATTTAGTAATTTACGATTTATAATTCACGATTTTAACTACAGAGGCGCTCTTCAGACTTTTCATTCATCAGCATATCCTCATACCGTAACACTTCCCAATTCCCCTCCTCATCCTCTACGAGTGCTGAAAGAGTTTCCACCCAGTCACCGGAGTTAAGGTAGTGTATATCATCATAATAAGTATTTGCCGGATGATGAATGTGCCCGCAAATGATACCGTCGCATTTACGTGTACGGGCAAACTTCACCAGTTCCTCCTCAAAATCGGAAATATAAGAAACAGCGGATTTTACTTTTTGTTTAATCGCTTGTGACAAAGAATAATAAGGTTGTCCATGCCGGGCACGATACACATTATAAATACGGTTCAGCCATAATAGAAATGTATATCCCACATCTCCCAACTGTGCCAGCCACTTCATCCGTGTAGTGACGGTATCAAAAATATCTCCATGCGTCACAAAATAACGCCGGCCGTGACTCTCGTGAATGAAATCCCTTACAATCTTTATATTATAGAATGTCATCGGTGCCAACCCATCCAGGAAATCATCGTGGTTGCCACGAACATAGATCACTTCTGTTCCCTGCTTTTCCATCATCTTCATGATAACTTTGAAGAAATCCGTATGCTTTGCCTGCCACTTCCGGGTGCCGCCTTTGCTCAAGGCCCAGCCGTCGATAATGTCACCATTCAGTATCAATCGCCGGCAGTTGACGGATTTCAGAAAGTTGCTTACTTCAACAGTTTTTGAGTGAGAGGTACCCAAATGGATATCAGACAACACAATGGTAGAATAAAAAGTACGTAATCTCATAGTGTCTGTATTTTTAGTTGCAGGCAAAGGTCAGTTATTCGTATTACGCCGATATGTAGAAAATATGACAAGTATCTTTCATTTTTTTCGCTGAACTTCCTTATCTTTACAGAAGATAAGCTGCATCTCAACATAACTTTTTCATGCCAGCATGAAAGTTATACCTTCGATTTGCATTATCTTTACTCCCTCAAAAGAAACTCTCGTATGAAAAAGCCCGGAAATATCCTCATTGTCGATGATAACCGCGGTGTGCTCACCGCTGTGCAACTGCTGTTGAAACCCCATTTCGAAAAGATCATCACGCTCACTTCACCTGTCACACTTACCTCTGTGTTGCGTGAAGAAACTCCATCGGTGGTGTTACTTGACATGAACTTTACATCAGGCATCAATACCGGAAACGAAGGATTATTCTGGTTGCAGGAGATCAAACGCCTTCGTCCCTCCTTGCCTGTGGTTCTTTTCACTGCTTATGGAGATATCGATCTTGCCGTGCGTGGCATTAAAGAAGGAGCTACGGACTTTATTGTCAAGCCATGGGATAATCAAAAGCTGGTGGAAACCTTACTGAATGCAGCCCAAGCCATTCATAATAAGAATAACGGAAAAAGTGCCTCGCCCGTAACCCCTGCCATGTATTGGGGAGAAAGTCCCATCATGCAGCAACTGCGCTCGCTGGTGGAGAAAGTCGCCATAACCAATGCAAATATCCTTATCACCGGAGAAAACGGTACGGGAAAAGAGATGCTGGCACGTGAAATTCATGCACTTTCTTCCCGCCGTACGAAAGAAATGATTGCCGTAGACATGGGAGCCATCACCGAAAGCCTCTTTGAAAGCGAGCTTTTCGGGCATACAAAAGGCTCTTTTACAGATGCATACGCTGACCGTCCCGGCAAGTTCGAAACAGCAGACCATAGCACACTGTTTCTCGATGAAATCGGCAATTTACCCTATCACCTGCAAGCCAAACTACTGACCGTATTGCAACGCCGCAGTATTGTCCGTGTAGGCAGCAACCAGCCTATCGCTGTCGACATCCGTCTGATTTGTGCCACCAACCGCAACCTGAACGAGATGGTACAACGCAATGAATTCCGTGAAGATTTGCTTTACCGCATCAATACCATCCATCTTGAAATTCCGCCTTTGCGCGAACGGCCGGAAGACATTCTTCCTCTTGCCGAACGCTTTATAACACGCTTCTGCAAGCAATATGACAAAGCATTATTACGGCTTTCCGATGCTGCCTGTACCAAATTGAAAACACATCCCTGGTACGGAAATATCCGCGAACTGGAGCATGCCATAGAGAAAGCAGTCATTATTTGCGACGGTAACGAACTGCCGGCAGAACTGTTCCAGCTACCTAAGCGTCCCGAAACCTCACGCACCGGAAGCGATGCCGGTACAGAAGCAGCCACCCTTGAAGAAATGGAACGGAAAATGATACAGAAAGCTCTGGATACCTGTAACGGCAATCTATCTGCTGTTGCCGCGCAACTCGGCATCACCCGGCAGACTCTCTATAACAAAATGAAAAAGTTCGGATTATGAAACATTACTACCGATACATCACCGACCGCTACCTTTTCCGTATCGTCATCTCTCTCCTGTTGGCGGGAGCTGTCACGGTATCCATTATTTATAAAGACCTTCTATGGATCGTCATCTCTTCCTTGTTGCTGTTGACGAGTCTGCGCTGGCAATGGAAACTGTATCGCCGGCATACACAGAAGGTTCTGTTTCTGCTCGATGCCATTGAAAACAACGATGCATCCATCCATTTCTCCGAACACGAAGACATTCCGGACAATCGTATTGTAAACCAGGCCCTGAACCGTGTTGCTTCCATATTATATAATGTAAAGAGTGAAACAGCACAACAGGAAAAGTATTACGAACTCATTCTCGACTGCATCAATACCGGTATCCTGGTACTGAACGATGCAGGTGCTGTTTACCAGAAAAATAACGAAGCCCTTCGCCTGTTAGGGCTGGAAGTCTTCACCCATGTCAGCCAACTTAACCGTATTGATGCAAACCTTATGGGACTTTTCGCCCATTGCCGCCCCGGAGATAAATTGCAAACCCGCCTGTCCAACGAACGCGGCACAGTCAACCTCTCCATCCGCGTCTCCGACATAACCATCCGTCAGGAGCATTTCCGCATCCTTGCCCTGAATGATATCAATAACGAACTGGATGAAAAGGAAATCGACTCCTGGATACGCCTGACCCGTGTACTGACACATGAAATTATGAATTCCGTCACTCCTATCACTTCACTGAGCGATACATTGCTGACGCTGATACAAGGAAGCGAAGAATTAAAAGCGAAAAGTGAATCCATCTCTTCCGACAAAGAAACTGCTGACGAAATCCGCAATGGCCTGCACACCATCAGCACCACAGGCAAAGGACTTCTCTCTTTTGTAGAAAATTACCGCCGTTTCACCCGTATCCCCAAACCGGAACCTTCCTTGTTCTACGTCAAAGGTTTTATCAACCGCATGGTGGAACTGGCACGGCATCAATATCCTGATTCCCATATCACTTTCCACTCCCACATCACTCCGGATGACCTTATTCTTTATGCAGATGAGAACCTTATCTCACAGGTACTCATCAACTTATTGAAAAATGCCATTCAGGCCATCGAGGCAGCAGGAATTCCAGAAGGCATCATCACCTTACACGCTTATTGCAATGAAAATGAAGCCGTACTCATCGAAGTATCCAATAACGGTCCTGCCATTCCTCCTGAAGTAGCAGAACACATTTTCATACCTTTCTTCACCACAAAAGAAGGTGGCAGCGGCATCGGTTTGAGTATTTCCCGTCAAATTATGCGCCTGTCAGGTGGCAGCCTTTCCCTGCATCCCGGAAAGGAAACCATGTTTGTGCTAAAATTCAATTAAGAAAATTTGTAATGAAGGATTATATGAAAAGAAAGTAAAATTCAATCTGAACATTTTACACCTTACAATTGTTTAAAAATAGACGTAACTTCGCTTTGCGATAACTAAATCCTTGAATAAACAACTTAAATAATACCTAATTTATGATTTTTACAGCAGAAAACATTCTTTTAATTGGTTCTATCTTACTTTTCATTAGTATTATTGTCGGTAAGACCGGCTATCGATTCGGAGTCCCTGCCCTGTTACTGTTCCTTGTCGTCGGCATGATTTTCGGTAGCGATGGTTTCGGACTACAGTTTCATAACGCTAAAGAAGCACAATTTATTGGTATGGTTGCTCTTAGCGTTATTTTGTTTTCCGGCGGTATGGATACTAAATTCAGCGAAATTAAACCGATTCTTGTTCCGGGTATTGTCCTCTCCACATTCGGCGTATTGCTTACCGCCGTTTTTACAGGATTCTTCATCTGGTGGATCTCCGGCATGAGTTGGTCAAATATTTATCTTCCTATCACTACATCCCTACTACTTGCCTCCACCATGTCATCTACTGATTCCGCTTCTGTATTTGCCATCTTGCGTTCGCAGAAAATGAATCTGAAACATAACCTTCGTCCCATGCTGGAGCTCGAAAGTGGTAGTAATGACCCCATGGCTTACATGCTTACCATCGTGCTGATACAGTTCATACAATCCGGTGGAATGGGTATTGCAGGTATCTTCGGTTCATTCGTTATCCAATTTATAGTAGGTGCGGCTGCCGGATACCTTCTCGGCAAACTTGCCATCCTCATGCTGAATAAACTCAACATTGATAATCAGGCCCTTTATCCCATCCTTCTGCTTGCATTTGTATTTTTCACTTTCTCCATTACCGATCTTCTGAAAGGAAATGGTTACCTCGCCGTTTACATTGCCGGTATTATGGTAGGTAACAACAAGATAATGCATCGCAAAGAGATTTATACTTTCATGGATGGATTGACCTGGCTGTTCCAAATCATCATGTTCCTTTGCCTCGGTTTGTTGGTAAATCCTCACGAATTACTCGATATCGCTTTGGTAGCAACGCTTATCGGTGTATTTATGATTGTTATTGGTCGTCCGCTCAGTGTCTTCCTCTGCTTGCTGCCTTTCGGTAAGAAGATTACAAACCGTTCGCGACTTTTCGTTTCCTGGGTAGGTTTGCGCGGAGCAGTGCCTATCATCTTCGCCACTTATCCGGTAGTAGCGCAAGTACCGGGTGCCGACGTGATCTTCAATATCGTATTCTTTATCACGATTGTTTCTCTCGTTATCCAAGGTACTACCGTTTCCTTAGCTGCCCGCTTACTGAAACTTTCTACCCCGTTGGAAAAGACCGGTAATGAATTCGGTGTGGAATTACCTGAAGAAATTGATAGTGATCTTAGTGATATGACCGTTACCACGGAGATGCTGGAAGAAGGCGATACCCTGAAGGATATCACTCTGCCTAATGGAGCACTCGTAATGATTGTGAAACGAGGCACGGAGTTCCTGATACCGAACGGATCGCTGAAATTACATTTGGGGGATAAGTTGTTGCTGATTTCGGATAAGAAGAGTAGTGATTAATATGTGTGTACTTTTTCTTTCGTTTGCCCGAAAGAAAAAGATACCAAAAAGAAAGGGCACGGGCTACGTCTACGGTGCTACTCCGATACTGCCATGCGCAGACGGGGCTCGAACTCGCTACGCTCAAACAGATCGCCCCTTACCTGCGCCTGACAATATCTCCGCCTAACGCACCTACGCCTATGCCCGAAGGCTGCGCGGTAGAGTGCTGCGCGATATTCCCCCATTCATACCGAATGGTCTCCCGGCCTCACTGTAGGGGCGTTAAGCGTAGAAAGTGTTTTCGGCGTTAAGAAGGGCAGGCTGTTTGAGTGAAGCGAGTTCCTGCCCTTTAGCTGAAAATACTTTCGGAGTAGCCCCGGAAGTGCAGCCTTGATCTTTTCTTTGGTATCTTTCTTTTGCATCAAGGCAAAAGAAAGTACAATTGGTTATTTTTTCTTTTTCTTTCGCCTCCCACCAAAGAATAAATATATAAACTTGCACGACATCACATTTAGCTCTATATTTGCGCAGTTTTAACTAAAGTGTGCAAATTTAACAGATGGAACAGGAACAACACTTCATTGATTACATTGAACAAAGCATCATTCGGAACTGGAACTTAAACGCCTTGACTGACTATAAAGGTGCTACTCTCCAATATAAAGACGTGGCTCGCAAGATTGCAAAATTCCATATTGTACTGGAAAGTGCCGGTATCCAGCCGGGTGATAAAATTGCCGTCTGCGGTCGTAACAGTGCACACTGGGCAGTTACTTTCCTGGCAACCATCACTTATGGAGCTGTTATTGTGCCTATCCTTCACGAATTTAAAGCGGATAATATACATAATATTGTCAATCACTCAGAAGCCAGACTGCTTTTTGTGGGAGACCAGGTATGGGAAAACCTGAATGAAGACGCCATGCCGCAATTGCTGGGCGTTATTCTGATGACTGAATTCACCCCTGTAGTCTGTCACGACAAACGATTGATGGAAGCTTTCGAGCACCGCAATACACTCTACGGACAACGCTATCCTAAAAACTTCCGTCCCGAACACATCTGTTATCGGAAGGATAAACCGGAAGAACTTGCCATCATTAACTATACCTCCGGTACTACCGGATATTCCAAAGGTGTCATGCTCCCCTATCGGAGCCTTTGGTCCAACGTGAATTACTGCCATGAGATGCTTCCGGTGAAACCGGGCGATAATATGGTTGCCATGCTTCCTATGGGACATGTGTTCGGAATGACTTACGATTTCCTTTACGGTTTTTCGGCCGGGGCACACCTCTACTTCCTCACTCGCATGCCGACTCCTAAAATCATCGCACAGTCTTTCGCTGAAATCAAACCACGCGTCATCTCATGCGTGCCTCTGATTGTAGAAAAGATTATCAAGAAGAATATTCTGCCCCGTGTAGATAATAAAATAGGTAAGTTGCTGCTTCGTCTTCCTATCATCAATGACAAGATCAGAGCTCTTGCACGCAAAGAAGCAATGGAAATATTCGGCGGGAACTTCGATGAAATTATCATCGGTGGAGCCCCGTTCAATGCAGAAGTCGAGCGCTTTCTCAAACAGATAGGCTTCCCCTACACCATCGCTTACGGTATGACGGAATGTGGTCCTATCATCTGTTCCAGCCGATGGGAAACCCTGAAGCTGGCATCATGCGGTAAGGCAACCACACGCATGGAAGTGAAGATTGATTCGTCTGATCCGGAAAAGGTGGCGGGAGAAATCATTTGTCGAGGTACCAACCTGATGCTGGGATATTATAAGAACCCGGAAGCAACCTCACAAATCATTGACGTAAATGGCTGGCTGCATACAGGCGATTTAGGCACAATGGATGCGGAAGGTTATGTAACCGTGCGCGGGCGCAGTAAGAATATGTTGCTCACTTCCAGCGGACAAAACATCTATCCGGAAGAGATTGAAAGCAAACTGAATAATATGCCTTACGTTTCCGAGTCGCTCATTGTGTTGCAAAAAGAAAAACTGGTAGCACTGATTTATCCGGACTTTGACGATGCATTTGCCAATGGACTGCAACAAACGGATGTAGAGCGTATGATGGAAGCTAACCGTAACGAACTTAACCAGCAATTACCGGCTTATTGCCAGATATCAAAGGTGAAGATACATTTTGAGGAGTTTGAAAAGACAGCCAAAAAATCTATTAAACGGTTTATGTATCAGGAGGCTAAAGGTTAACAAAGATATAAGATTAAGTCTATATTTTTAATTAATGTTATAGAACATACTTTTTTATTTGGATAATTTGCAGTTATCCCGAAAGTCCGTATCTTTGCACTGTGTTTTTCATAGTATTAGATTTAAGGTTAACAAAGGTTGGAGTACAGCGGTACTCCTTTTTTTATGCCCGTACGTTTCCTACCTCTCACGTACATACATCGGATCAACGTAAAAAACTGAGGTTTTTTCTTTTTTAAGCATACAACATCGTCAGTCTATATAAAAAGAATGCCTTATCTTTTACCCCTCTGAACTGCGCCCTGAACGCTTTGAGTTTAGCATTGAATGATTCCGCCGCTGCATTGGTTGCCCTCCTTTCAAAGAAATTGATAATATTCAGATAGTGGGTCTGAATGGATCGTGCCACTCTTCCGAAAGCAAGAAATCCGGATTTGTCTACCTCATCATACCATCTTGCAAGTCTCGTCAAGGCTACATCCTTAAACTTACACTGATGATAAATCAGGCCTAAACGCATGGCCAGATAATAGCCTTTCTTAATCTCCGGATACTCTTTAAACAGGATATCAGCCCGTTCTCTTTGAGACTGGGTCCACAAGGATTCTTTCTTGTAAAGAAGATAGATGCTTCTTGCCAGCAGCTGCTTCCGCGTGTCTCCATTAGAGAAAACGGGAGCGTGATATATCCTGCCACAGGCTTTTGCATAGGCAATCTGTGTGGATTCTTCATCCAAAGCCTCCCAGCGTGCTTTCACACGCATCTCCTGAACAGCTTCATAAGCCAGTTTCTGTACGTGGAAACGGTCGGTAACCGGTTTGGCGGCAGGAAAACAGCTACGGGCAATCTGCTCCATATTGGGAGCCATATCCAAGGTTATCTCGCGTACTTGATAGCGGCGACGGCGGGAAAGTCTGAGTAAGACAGAACTTACCGTACAGACATCTGTGCCTTTTATTATGGCGATAATACTGCCTTTGCCACCATGGACAGCCTTGTTGGTGAGTATGGTATAGAGCTCACCACGCGAAAGGGCAACCTCATCAATACAGACATAAGCACCGATATTCTTTTCAAAAAGCAGCCAATCCTGCGCATGAGCAAGCTGATCCCAGTGAAGATAACCACTCAGATGATTGCGGTATTGACGCTCCAGAAGAACTCCGTCAATACCATACAGAGTGCCCAATAACTTACAGCTAACCGGATAACTATCAATATAGCTCTTTTAAAAAAGACGCAAAATCCTGCGTCATACGGGTACCTTCAGCGACCATACGCCAGTTGCGGCTGATGTACTCATTACTCTTCTTTAAAATCCAGCGACGACGACGGATATTCAGGAAAAGTTTCTTTCCCCGAAGAGGGAAGTCTTGAACAACCACAGGATCATAGAATCCTTTGCTTTCGGTTTCCCGGCTGGAATATTGCTCAGGAACGACATTCTTTTCTTCAAGATAAATAACAACCTCACTAGAGGTTTCCTGCACATCTACAAGATCAAAGTAATCTAAAGTTCCTTCAGGAAGCAGAAGGCGATAACCATTGGAATCCATACTAAATAAATTTGAAGACAAAGATACTAATTTTAAAATTTCCCCCTCAGGTTTTTACGTTGATCCCATACATCTTTTTTTCCGGTCCTACTCCTTTCACCGTAACCTTTTTCCAATGTGCAGGAAGTACGGAAGATAATTGCTCCACACCGCCATCCGTTATCTGCAATCCACAGAAACCGTTTATAACAGCTTGCAGCAATCCGCCTGCTCCCGTCATAAAGTAAGGATTATCACTGGTGGGCGTTTCCGCCAATACACCGAAAGGAGCACGCAAGTTCGGCTGGTAACAACGACAGAACATCTCATAGGCACGCTTCGCATCCCCCATCCGGGCATACTGCACACAGAATACGGAATAAGACATGGCCGGACCATTCTGTGGATCAATCTTATCGACATAATATTCCATATCCTTCTTTTGCGATTCAGCATCCCCGACAAAATACAATGGATATCCCAATAAATTCACATCCGCCTGCTTTATCATCTCACCGTTGTATGTGGCATGCTCACGAGTGACTCCATCTTTAAAACGAAGAATACGGATGCCCTTGCCCACTTCTTCCCATATTTCCGGAACAGGCTCATTACATATCTTTGCCGCCTCACAAGCATATTCCAAAGCCCGAATAGCCGCACCGTTCGTGAAAGCATTATCATCCACCCCATTTGCATATTCATCGGCTCCCACTACATTGCAAATGGAATAAGAACCGTCATCATTACGCGTCACACGGCTTACCCAAAAGTCAGCAACCGCTTTCATCAGCGGAAATGCTTTCGCCCGCAGCCACTGTCCGTCACGGGTAAGGCAATAATAATTCCAGCAGGCAATACTGATGTCCGCAGTGATATGATGCTCCAGAGGACCTGTCAAAGCAAAAGTAGGAGTCGATTCTTCCCCGTAATCATCACTCTCCCAGGGAAACATAGCTCCCTTGAAACCGTATGCCATTGCTTTCTTGCGGGCAGCCATCAAACGGTCAATACGATAATCGATCATAGATTCGGCAATTCCCTTATTCAGCAACAGCATCGGGGGAAACATCCAAAGTTCCGAATCCCAGAATATATGTCCATTGTAACCTTGCGAAGAAAGTCCCATGGGCGAGATGCTCAATCCGCTTCCTTCCCTGCAAGAAGAATAAAGGTTGAAAAGTGCAAACCGAACCGCCCGTTGTGCTTCGTCATCCCCTTCTATCAGGATATCGCTTTCCCACAATTCATTCCAAAGACTACGATGTGCAGCCATCAGCGAAGTAGTACCTTCATGAATAGCATAAATCACCTGCCGTTCAGCTTCATTATACGGATCGCTAAAGTCACGGGCGGAACATACAGAACCCACCAAAGCAAAAGATATCTGCTCTCCTTTCTTCAGATTCAGTACGAAAGACATCTCTTTAGTCACTTCATCATAAAGAGGCTCTTGTGCTGCTCCCTTATTAAAAATAAAAGCGGAAGAAGCGGAAACTTTTTGTTGCCGATGAGCAGATACAGCATAAGATTGCAGCATATACATTTGTGTATCATCCGCCCTCATTTTCCGGAAGCGCAGTGTCGGCTGACTGTATTCTTGGGGAATATCCATCCGGGCAGCAACTTTCAGGGATACATCGGACAGAGCTTTCACCTCCACACGGATAAGCCCCGCATAAGGCATATTTCTTAAAGCGCAAATGCTATAACCCACATCCACTTTCCCGGCTGCCCGGAAACTACTGTTATGAGTTGCTTCTTTCATATCAACACACTGCTTCCAGTTTGTGATACATTCCGTATTCACCTCTTTTCCATCTACATCCATCGACATCAGGAAAGGATTGATTCCTTTCAACACGCGGCTTACCCCCTGAGGGCCATCCGTATCGAACACATGATTCAGTATCACCTGTCGCACTGAGAAAGGTTCTTTCCAGGGAAGAATACCGATTCCGCCATTTGCCATAGGGGCGCCTACATAAGGAGCATTTATATCAGAGGCATGAAGTTGCCACAAAGTGTCATCTTCTCCTTTCACCATCTGCACAAAGAAAAAAACAAGTAGAAAAAAACAGGAAATGCGTGCTTTCATAATCAATATGGAATTATAGTTTTCTATGCAAAAATAAGTAAAATCCTCAATAATCCGGCAATCAATTGTTATCTTTACTTCCAAACCAAAACTCTGTTATCATGGATATACATACTTTTATGACTAATTATCGGGAAGCATTTGGTGAACGTGCCGAACTTCCCATCGCCTTCTGGTACTCCGATAAACAGGAAAGCGAAACAGACAAAATTGGCGGTTGCTTCTTCAAGGGCCTGCAACAGGTAAGGGAAGGTAAAACCATCAGCCTGAACAGCGACGTCATAGGATGTGGCGGCGGAAAGTTCTACACCGGTTTTACGGAAATGCCAATACACGTACCTAACTTCGTATCCCTGAAAGAGAAGTACAAAAAGACTCCTGAAATGGTAACAGATTTCATAAAGCAAATCCAGGTACCGCGTACGGAAAAGGCCTATCTGCATTTTGCCCGAATAGATAAACTTGCTTCTTTCGATCATGTAGAGGGTTTGCTGTTCCTTGCTACACCTGATATCCTGTCAGGACTTACCACATGGGCTTTTTATGATACGAATGCATTCGATACCGTAGCTACTCCTTTCGGTTCCGGTTGCAGTTCCGTTGTAACCCTTACTGTTCTCGAAAATCAAAAAGATGGTAAGCGCTGTTTCCTCGGCTTCTTCGATCCGTCCGTGCGTCCCCACTTTGAAGCCAATCTGTTGAGCTTCACTATTCCCATGTCCCGTTTCAAAGAAATGTATCACACCATGCGCGAAAGTTGCCTGTTCGATACGCATGCCTGGGGAAAGATAAAAGAGCGTATCAATGAATAAAACATTGAAAAAAAGTAAAGAAACAATGCCTAACTTTTAATTAGTGTTATAAAAACACTTATATTCGTCTAATCATTTGGAAATACGCAGAATATCCGTACCTTTGCACTGTGTTTTTCATAGTATTAGATTTAAGGTTAACAAAGGTTGGAGTACAGCGGTACTCCTTTTTTTATGTCCATACGTTTGGAATATCCTCGTATGTATATTCCCCAAGAGAATATCGAAGTAAACTATGCTACTATTAAAAAGTATGTGGAAAATAGCCCCTTCTTCACTCCTAATTACCGTACTTGGTGATTGGAGAGCTGAGGAAGGGGATTTTTATCTATCAGATATTCCGGTTTATCAGATATTACCGGATAGCTTTTTCAATCCTTTCAATTCCGCCTTATCTTTCACCTCCATAATGCTGATGGCATAACCACCACCCGGAGCAGCTTTCAATTTCAGCACAGTCTTAGGAGAAACAATCCCTTTACGAATTACGTAAGCCTGCGGATTCGTTTTATAATCAGCATCCTTTGCGTCCGCATAAACAGTAGCTATATACTGTTTATCAGCATCCAGAAAATCCAGTTTCAGAGTAGAAGCATGTCCCTGCTCACTGCTGGTACAACCTATAAACCAATCATTCGTACCTTTCGCCTTGCGGGCAGCCGTGATATAGCGTCCTGGTTCTGCTTCCAGGTATCGGCTGTCATCCCAGTCCAGAGCCACATCTTTAATGAACTGGAAAGCATCCATAAAGCGTTCATAGTTCTCAGGCAGATCAGCTGCCATTTGCAGAGGGCTGTACATCGTAACGTAGAGTGCCAACTGACGCGCCAATGTAGAGTTTACATGAGCGTGACTATTCGGATTCAGTTTATTCATATCCATTTCAAAGACACCCGGCGTATAATCCATCGGTCCGCCTTGCAGACGGGTAAAAGGAAGAATGGTCGTGTGGAAAGGCTTGCTGCCTCCGAAAGCTTCATATTCCGTGCCACGGGCAGATTCATTTCCTATCAGATTCGGATACGTACGGCACAAACCAGTAGGACGTACAGCCTCGTGGGCATTCACCATAATCTTATGCTTGGCAGCTTCGGTCACGGCATACAGGTAATGATTGTTCATCCACTGCCCATAATGATATTCGCCGCGCGGAATGATATTGCCCACATAACCGCTTTTCACGGAATTGTAACCGTATTGATTCATCAAGTCATAGGCAGCCTCCATGTGGCGTTCGTAGTTGCGTGCGGAAGCCGATGTCTCATGATGCATCATCAGTTTGACACCTTTGGAGTGAGCATACTCATTCAGGTATTTGATGTCAAAATCAGGATATGGAGTGAGAAAGTCGAAAACATAATCCTTGCTGTTACCGAACCAGTCTTCCCAACCGGTATTCCAGCCTTCTACCAATACCTGGTCGAAACCATGCTCCGCAGCAAAATCAATGTACTTCTTTACATTCTCCGTATTGGCGGGGTGAATACCATTCGGTTTCACTTTCGTATAATCCGTTTCATCCAGTTTTACGGAAGGAAGATCAAATGTATAAGCCCACGGCTTGCCTGCCGCAATCATTTCCCACCATACGCCTACATACTTCACAGGCTTAATCCAGGAAGTATCCTCATACTTGCAAGGATCATTCAGATTCAGTATCAGATTGGAAGCCAGCATTTCACGGGCATCATCACTGACTATCACCGTACGCCACGGAGTGTGGCAAGGTGACTGCATATACCCTTTATCGCCCTGTGCATCCGGCGTCAGCCAGGATTCAAAGATAAGATTCTTATCATCCAGATTCAGATGCATGCACGAATAATCCACCAAAGCAGCTTCATGGAGATTCAGATAGATTCCGTCAGCTGTTTTCATCTGGAGGGAAGTCTGTACACCTGTCGGCGAAAACTGGTTTTGTGACGCATTATCAGTAATGGCTCCCTGCATCAAACCGCGAATTTCCGAAAGTTTGGATTCCGTATAATCATATTCCTGAGTATCGTAATCACCGGGAATCCACCAGGCGGTATGATCGCCCGTCATAGCAAACTGGGTATGTTCGTCCTTAATCACGAAGTAAACCAAGTTCTTCTGTTGCGGAAACTCATAACGGAATCCTACACCATCATCATATACACGAAAACGAAGGTTCATATAACGATCCGTGGCGGGCTGTTTCAATTCAACCAGCAATTCGTTGTAGTGATTACGAATATCTTTCGTCTCTCCCCACACCGGTTGCCAGGTTTCGTCGAAGGTAGAGGTAGAAGCTTTCAGGACTTCAAAACCATCCAGCAGATTATTGGCATTCTTCAATTCCAGTCCCAAGGTGCTGGGCTTAATCACGGATTTCCCTTTATACTCCACCTGATAGGTCGGAGCACCATTCTTTGATAATTCAAAATCCAGCTTCAACTGGCCCGAAGGAGACGACACTCCTTCTGCTTTCCCCGCTAAGGCAAAAAGAAGACAAATTGCACTAAGCATTAACTTTCTCATAACTATACTTTTTATGGTTGCTATTAATAAATAAATTCAATCGTGTGTTTCACTCCGTCATCCGGCAATCTCAACATACAAAGATTCTGTTTCTTATCCGGACACCATGCGGTAACCTTGAACTCCGTTTCCATTCCTTCATTCAGTTTTTCCGCTTTCATCTTCCTTACTTTCTGTCCGTCAATAAGCGCTTCCTTCGGCATCTGCCCGGTATAAATGCAAAACATCAGGTTGCGTTCTCCCGGAACGGCATATTTCTCTCCCGCCCTTTCCCCGATTTCGAGCACATATCCCTTTTCCGTTGTCCGGCAAGATACAGGAGTACGCATAAATTCTCCACGCTGATATCCCAGATCAGTTCCTGCATCTTCATACAGGGAAAAAGACGTTTCACCGCCCGCCGCAGCCGGAAATACCTCAAATGTAATCGGATAAACCGCTTTCTCATCCGTATAATTCATCACAGGCATCTGAGGGATGATACTTCCTTTCCGCACAAACATAGGAATGGTATTCAGCGGAGCATTTGTCGTAGTCCACTGTTCACCGCTATATTCCGTGCGCTTGTCATTATAATCAATCCAGGTACCTTCGGGCAGATAAACATTCTTATTAGTTGCCCCCTTCTTCACTACCGGAGCTACCAGCAGTTCGCTGCCAAACATGAATTGTGCATCCGTAGAGACTGTTTCCAAATCCGCCGGATATTCCATAAACATGGGGCGCATAATCGGCAAACCCGTTTCATACGCTTCGCGGGCATAAGTATAAATATAAGGCAGCAAGCGATATTTCATTTCTATGGCAGCTTTAACGTTCTTCTCCGCTTCCTCCCCAAAGAGCCACGGTTCTACCGCCACATCTCCTTCATGGTGAATACGGCTCAGAGGATTGAACGCTCCCAACTGCACCCAACGGGTATAAAGTTCCGCCATAGCGGGATAATCTTCAATATCCCCGCAATAACCGGAAATGTCACATGCCACGAAAGGAATCACACCCAGTCCGGCAGATAAAAGTACCGGGATCTGATTAGCCATCTGTCCCCAGCCTTGCAGCACATCATCTCCATTGCCGCAATCTCCGGTCCAGCCGAAGGTGTAACGTTGCAGTCCTGCATAGGCGGCACGTGTCATCTGGAAGACACGAAGATCCGGATTCCGTTTCTCAAACTGTTCCTTTACCACCTTGTCCCAGGTCAGACCATACACGTTATGAATTTCATCGTGCATACCCAGGTGGTGTTTCATTACAAGACGTTCCGTTTGTTCCTCATTGCTCCAGGCAGGTTCACCCATATCCGTCCAGAAGCCGGCAATGCCGTCATCTATCGGTTTCTGCTGATAGGCTCCCCACCAGTCCGCCACTTCGGGAATGGTAAAGTCCACCACACCGCAGTTGCCACCCCATGGCCAGGGCATATCATAGCTCTTACCCGTAGTGGAGTCTTTCACCAGATAACCCAAGCGGTCCGCTTCTTCCCATTGCTTTTTATTAGCCTGAGAGATAACCGGGTCTTGCGAAACAATCACTTTAAAGCCCATCCCTTTCAGGTCGGCAAGCATCTTCTTCGGATTCTGATAGTTTTCTTTCCGCCAGTTGAAGTCCTGTAGGTATTGTGTCCAGCCAATATCCTGATAGATGATATCGCAAGGAATACCACGCTTGCGGTATCCTTCGGCTATTTCATAAGAGAGCTTCTCGGTAGTCAGCAGGCCGCGGCATTGTGCAAAGCCCAGCGCCCACTTCGGAGGCATGATGGGTTGTCCGGTCAATGCGACATACTGTTTCATGATTTCCTTATAATCCTTACCGAAGATGAAGTAGTAAATCATCTCCCCACCAGGAGCTTCAAAGCTGTAATAATCACGGCTTTCAGTGCCGAATTTGAATTCTGTCTTATACGTGTTATCCAGAAATATACCATAGCGATAACTGCTCATAAAGAAAGGGATACTCTTGTACAGGGGATCTTCCACAACGCTGTAACAAGGTTTATCACTGTTCCACATCTTATAAGATTCGCCTCGGCGGTCCAGCTTGCCGGTCTTTTCACCCAAACCAAAGAAATGCTCATCCCGGCGCAAGGTCTTATACTCCACTTTACGCTCTCCATCGCTGATATGCCCCTTGTCGGCATAATCACTGAACAAGAGCTTCTGATACTTGTCGAATATCTGCAAGCTAAACGGAGCCTTGTTGATGCGGATACGCAGTTTAGGCGTAAATATCTCATAGCAGGCATTCTGTTCGTCCACCCGGACAGTGCCTACATCTTCCAATTCTTCATTAATCACCGCAAAAGAAGGATTTCCCCGCTGCAACTTACCGTCCGGCGAAAACCAGACGCGCACAACGGAGGGACTGCAAAGTTGCAACTGCACAGCCGAATTATCGTCTAAATGAAACGTAACGTCTCTTCCTTCCTGCGAATAAGAAGTACAGTTTCCCGTTACATTTCCGCCATATAAGTGCGGAGACAGGCAACACAGTATTAAAAATAAATATATATATTTTCTCATGGTTCTATATCTTTTATAATATGTTCTTTTCAATAGGGTTATAAGTTAAATGACAAAAGATTTTTTTTTAGACATAAGAACAAAAGAACATATTCAAAGTGTAATACAGCTTATGTTTTCTTATTTGTTCTTTTGTTCTTATGTCTAAAAAATAATAATCTGTTTAACTCCTTTCTTTTCCATTTTGAATCAACTCCAATAACCGTTTTATTCCATTACAATCATGCTCCAGTATTTCAGCGAAGGAAGCGTAAAGGTTATCGCTCCGTCTTTCTGTTCAAAAGCTAATTCCTGCGAAGCTCCGGCATGTGCATCGGGAGTAGCCACCCACACTTTGCTCACTTTCCCCGCAACATTCAGCTTCAAGGGCACTTTAGTTACCAACCGTGGTTCGGGCATTGTCCCGTTCAGGTCTCTCCAACTTAAACTGTTTGCACTAAGGAAGTTCAGCAGATGAACCACCTGTTTGCCGTTCACCCTTCTGGCGAAAGAAGTAATGGCTGATTTCTGTGGCGGCCAAGTGTTCAGATTCAGATTCTTGCTTGCATCCGTACATACCAAAGTTACCTTCTCCTCCTCCCCGCCATCGCGAAGAAGATTCTGATAAGCAGTCATAAAGTCATAATAGCGCACAACAGCCGTCTTCAAAGCATCACTCATCTGCAAACGGGTATTTGGAAAATATTCACTGCACAACATATGGTCGCCTCCCAATTCCAGGTGCGAACCGCCCAGAGCAAACATCACCGCATCCGTCAGCAAGATTCCCGGCATATTGAACTCACCGGAACCCTTTTCATAATTCATATAAGCTGCAAACACCGTCTTCAATGCCTGATTTCCGTACTGATGGTTCGCTTTCAGGATCGTATATAAATCCGTGAAATCAGCTTCATCCCCCCAAACTTCATTATACAGGAAATCCACTTTCCCCGTACCTGCAATCTGGGATGCACCATAGCTGCTTACTGCATTCATCACCAGTCTCTTATCTGGATGTTTCCCCTTCATAGCTTCAATAAACGAAACATAAGTCTTAGGCAGATTCACCTTATTCCCCTTGTAATCATAGCGGTCGCCACGGTTTCCCAACTGGTCTATCTGATAGCCGTCAAAGTCAAGATTGGCATAGACATCATCGTTGCGCTGGGCAATATATGCCTGCCATTCGGCATTACCCGGATCGAGCAAATAGATATTGCTCTTCCAACTGTCAGGCAACGTATGCGCATCCTTATCCGTATGCCCTGTACCTTTAAAGATGTACCATTCTTCTTTCACACCGTCATCGGCTGCATCATCGAGCGCACCGAAACAAAGATTATAGAACATCGCCTTCATTCCAAACGAGTGCTGAATTCGGATATAATCCTTTACCGACTGTGTATAAATATCCCGGTTGGCAATGTCCTTATATACTGCATCGAGATGTTCACGCGTACCGCCTAACGGCCAGTGGTGCTTGTTGTGCCAATCCTGAAACTGCACACCATTGATATGGCAGCGGTTCAGAAAAGCCATTTCCTCCTGAATTTTACTTTCCGTTTTAGAAGCATCGAAGGTGGCGACAAAGCCATAACGCGGAAAGCGTGTCCAGTCGCTGGATACATCGACGGCAATAGTACCGAGAATGACTTCTGTACCGTCTTCTTTAGTGCGATAGACATCCGCCAGATATCCGGTGAAATCCGTTGCAGGGGCAGTCCACGTCCAGGAACTGCCTGCGACTGCCTGTTCGGAGATTACCTTGTTCAAAGTACGGTAACGTATCTTTGCTCCCGCAGGCAGGGCATCGGCTGTGAAGGAAACGGTTTCACCCGGTTTGTAACAAGCCTTGTCAGTAGTCAGGTTCACGGTTAAATCGGAGGTAACGGGAGTGACATCAGTCACTCCTCCGCTTTCTCCTCCACCGCCGTTACCACTGCCGGTTTCATCATTGTCTTTGCTGCACGAAGCCAAAAAGAACATGGCAGCCATTGCATAAACTATATATTTCATCGTTTCACTGTTTTACTATCGAAATTGTCTCTTCCAACTGATTCAGAGTAATCTTATAAGAACCAGCCGTCGTAATCTTCCATTTCAGGTCGATACCTCCAATCATTACATCCAGGTATTGAGCTTTGAAAGTATCGCTGGCCTTATCCAGGAACAACATTGGTTCCGTCTCGCCCGAAGGCTGCTTATCAGCTACGGTCGGCATAAACCAGGCACCGTTCCAGTCCTCTTTCTTATCACAGGTCAGCTTCAACTCACCCACATTCAGTACACCTTGCCAGGTAAATACATACGGATTATCCGTGGCCTGCATCGGCGTAGCATCTCCAATGCTCCATCCCGCAGGCGCAGCATCCCCTACCATATAAATCATTTCATAAGGAACAAATTCGCTCATCATCATGCGCTCTTTCCCTGCACGGATATCGACACATATCTTATAGGCCTTACCACATTCGGCATCTTTCAGCACCCATTTATTGTCAGGATCGAACCCTTTCACAAATACCATTTCCGTATCGGTGTAAGCGGCATTGGCATTCTTTGCCTTATACATGCTCTCCCAGCTTCCTTCCGAAGTTCCGAACTTGAATTCCCCGCCCTGGCCTGCATCGAACAAACGGGCATAGCGGAACAGGAACGGATCGAGCACATCCTTTTTCATCGTCACAAATCCCCAGTCGTTCATACCTCCAACGAAATAAAGCTGATCGTAAGCCGGTCTGAGGTTCTCGGTCTGAGTCAAGGTGACAACACCGGTAAACAGGTTCGCTTCAACAACATAGTTGAACTCTTCTTCAATCGTAAACGATTCGTCCGGCTGATCGGCACTGGTACGAAGCACCAGCTTTCCGTCAGTTCCTTTGTTGTACGACGGCAAGAAAGCCCCCAGCGTAGTGATAAACTTGAAGGAACCCGCAGTCATTTTTCCCGTCCATGTAAAGATACCATTGTCTTTCCGGGTCATTTCCGTTGCATCGTCCGCACTCCAACCGCCGGGAGTGGCATCACCTATCAGGTAAAGAGTGGAAGTCAACGGTTTGTAGGCAGTGACACTAAAAGAGGTGGTGGCCACCTGCGTCTCTTCCCGATCCGTTACTTTGGCTGTCAAGCGTGCTTCCAGAGAGACATTTTCAGTAGCTTCCACACCAAAATACTCACGAAGGATGTTATTCAATTCCTCCACGTTCTTCTTCCAGGTATATTCCTGCACGACGCTCTCCAAAGCCACATAAGGAGCGGCAAAATTACTGCCCGCCTTGGCAAGTTCCAGTGTATAGGAAATCTTATTTCCCGTACCATAATTCGTGCCCGTTGTCCAGGAGAGTTCCAGGGCATCATCGCCATGCGCCTGTTCGTTCAAAACGACTTCCGTGTTGCTGGTGGAAAGCGCCAGTTCATTGTGCCCCTTGTCCAGTTCCATATAGTCATTGTCCACGCATGCAGACAGTGCCATGCAACCCAGCAATGCAAATACTAAATGTGAAATATATCTTTTCATATTCTTCTTCTGATTTAAGTGATTAATAACCCGGATTCTGTGTCATCAGTATATTCGCATCCATTTCCGTCTGCGGAATGGGGAACAACAGGCGATTCTTGTTCACACTGTTCTTGCCAATGGATTGCAGGAAACGGATGGCATACTCTCCATTATTGACGCGGATCATATCGAACCAGCGATGTCCTTCGAAAGCCAGTTCCATGCGCCGTTCGTGAATAATCTTCTCACGCATCGCCTCCTGTGACAGACCCGAAACTTCCGACAATCCGGCACGTTTGCGAACTATATTCAGGGGAGCGGCAGCTTGGCCGGGTTGTCCCATTTCATTCAGCGCTTCCGCTTTCTTCAGCAAGACATCCGCATAGCGGTACACAACAAAGTTATTGGGGTTCGTATTGTATTCCGGCGAAATAGTCTTGGACACCAGGAATTTGCGTACGTTATATCCGGTATTGGAATAAGAACTCTTGTAAGTCTTCCCGTCGAAGTCCGGACAACCTGCATAAAGAACCGTCAGTTCTTTCCGTTTGTCACCTTCTTCATACTGGCTCACAAATTCCTCCGTAGGCTGGTTCCAGCCGTAGCTGCCTGCAACAAAGTCCGAGTTGCGGGGCCCCATAAAAGTGGAAAGCCAGGAAGACTGACCGTCCGTTCCCCAGAAATCATATTCCGTACTTCCGGAATACTGCACTTCAAACAGAGATTCGGGACCGTTATTGATAGTAGCATCGAAGTTATTTTCATACTTGCAGGTGGAAAGGTCGTAACCCAGGTTCGTAATCTCATTGCACAGTTCCACCACGTCTTCATAATAACTCGTATGGTTGGGAGCCAGTGTCAGGTAAATATCCGCCAGCATGGCAAGGGCGGCATCCTTACAGGCACGTCCTTTTTCTTCTTCATTATATTCCGCTTTCGCCGGAAGCAAATCGACCGCATTCTTACAGTCCGAAATGATCTGCTCATAAGTCTGATCCAACGTAGTGCGTGCTATTGCAGTAGATTCACCCGGATTATAAGGTTCCAGACGCAAAGGAACGCCGCCATACAAACGGGCTAAGATATAATAGTAATGGGCACGAAGGAAATATGCTTCACCCATACAACGGTTCTTTATGCTTTCCGATACGGCTTCGGCCTGCGGAAGACTGGTCAGCACAATGTTACACTGCCCGATGCCTACCCATGGAGAACGCCACATATACAGGGCCATACCATTATCGCTCTGCGTGATAAAATTGGATGCCTGTATGGTTTCCAGACCGTCCGTACCACCGCCTGCACCTACCAGGCTGTTGCCCGCAACGATATCCAGCGACCACATACGCTGATTGTAGAGATTGGAAGACTGAAGCGCCTTGTAGCAAGCATTTGTCAGTGCCACGGCCACATCATCGGTCACGGTTGTTTCAGGGTCAACAGCATATTTGGGCGACTTATCCAGGAAGTCATTACATGATACCAGCATCAATACAGCCAGCACGTATAGTAAGTTTGTTATCTTTTTCATATCCAAATCAATTAAAAGTTAAAGTTTAATCCTACACTGAATGTACGGGAAATGGGATAACGGGACAAATCAATACCGTTGATATCCACCTCCGGATCGAAACCGGAATACCCGGTAATGGTAGCCACATTCTCACAAGAAAGGGAAAGGCGTGCATTCTCTATCTGCAACTTCTGCAACCATTGTTTCGGGAAGGTATAAGAGAGTGTGATGTTCTTCACACGCAAGTAAGATCCGTCTTCTACAAAGCGGTCGGATACACGGCAGTTCTGGTTAGGATCGCCGAACACGGCACGCGGCATGGAGTAGCTTGTCCCCTCTCCGCGCCAACGGTTCAGCACATCAGTCGTCTGGTTGTATGCGGCAGCCATACCTACATTGTCGATATTGTTGGCATTATAAATCTTATTGCCGGCCACTCCCTGAAGGAATACGGAAAGCTCGAATCCTTTATAAGACAAGTTGTTGTTCATTGAGAAGAACCAACTGGGATTGGGATTGCCAATCACTGTGCGGTCACTGTCGTTGATGACACCGTCGTTGTTCAAATCCCTGAAACGGATATCACCCGGTTCAGCTCCCGGCTGTACGGCATGCGCATCCACTTCCGCCTGGTTTTGGAACAAGCCGTCCGTCACGTAGCCGTAGAAGGCATTAATCGGATAGTCTTTTGCCAGCATCGTGACATACGAGTTGTTGATTTGGTTGATATAGTAAGGAACTGCGCTGTTCAGGTCCTTAATCTTATTCTTATTATAAGTGGCGGTCACGTTTGTTTCCCAACCCAGTTCTCCGGTCAGATTGATGGTGTGCAGACTCATTTCCAAGCCCTGGTTGCGCACTTTACCGGCATTCGTATAAGTGGTGGTGGTATCTTCAAAGCCCGATGTGATGGGGATGGATGCCTTTACCAACATATCCCTTGTCTCTTTCAGATAAGCATCCAGTGAGAATACGATCCGTGAATTGAACAGGGAAGCATCAAAACCGATATTCGTCTGTGCCACCTCTTCCCAATGGATGTAAGGATTGGCAAGCGTAGAGGAAACCAATGCGGTCTGATTGCCGCTCGTTGTTCCGAATGGATATACACTGGTGTTGTAAGATGCCAGGTAACTATAATTGCCGACACTTGCCTGGCTACCCGTCACTCCATATCCTACACGTATTTTCAGGTCGTTCACAACGTCATTCTTCGGGAACCAGCTTTCCTGCGAAATGCGCCATGCGGCAGATACAGAAGGGAAAGTACCCCAACGGTTCTTTTTACCGAAACGGCTGGAACCATCACGGCGGACAGTTGCCGTCAGCATATAGCGGTCTTCGTAAGAGTAGTTGATACGTGCCATGTAAGAGAGCAATGCCCATTCATTGGAACTGCCGCCAATGGCGTACATCTCCTGACCGTTATCCATTTCATGCACATTGTCGAACATGAATACGTTCTTCTGCGCATTCAGGTAATCATTCTCATTCCACTGTGCAGATGATCCCGCCATCACTCCCACACGATGCTTTTCTGCAAAGGTATGGTCGAACAGGAAATAGTTATCCCACAGGTAAGTGAATGATTTATTATCGCTCTTGTAACGTGAAGTTTCTTCCGTCGGAATAGGCTTCCAGTTATATTTCGGCGTGAAGTTATCGATGAACCAGAATTTGGCATCGTAACCGAAAGTGCTCTTGAATTTCAGCCATTTGGTAAAAGTCAGTTCCGCCGTCAGGTTGGCAAGGAAGTTATAACCTTTCGTCTGGCTCTTGTTCAGTTGCGTAGGCCCTATCGGGTTGCGGATGCTACCGTACCATTCCGAATTACCTTCCGGCCCACTCCATGAGCCGTCTTCATTCTTCACCGGAAGAACGGGAAGAGCTTTCAGTGCATCACCGATATTATAGCTGCCCGAATCCTTCGTATCAGTGCTGAAAGTGATATTATTGGAGAACTTCAACCACTTCAGCACTTGTGCGTCGCTATTGGACTGAAACGTAAAACGACGATAGTTTACACTGCGCACCGTACCCGACTGATCGAGAAAACCACCGGATACATAATAATGAGACTTCTCATTTCCTCCGGAATAACTTACCGTATAGTTCTGCATCACACCCGTGCGCAGCAATTCGTCCATCCAGTCGGTACCTGCACCCAGTTCCGAAGGATTTGCCCAATTCGGGTTCGGGTTGCGACCGCTGTTCACCATCATATCATTACTCAAATCGGCATACTGGCTTGCGTTCAGCAAAGAAGGAATGTTCGTGGCATTCTGGAAAGCACAATTAGCCGATACCGACAATTTGCCTTTCCCTTCCGTTCCGCGCTTGGTGGTGATCATCACTACCCCATTGGCTCCACGCGAACCGTAAATGGCTGTAGCCGATGCGTCTTTCAATACGTCCAGGCGTTCCACATCCGCCATGTTCAGTGAAGACAGTCCCAGGTCGGTGGGCACACCGTCAATCACCACCAGCGGATCGCAGTTGTTAATGGAACCCAGACCACGAATCTTGATAGATACATTGTCACCGGGCTTTCCGGCATCCACTACCTGCACACCGGAGATGCGGCCCTGAATGGCTTGTCCCAGGTTAGAGACGGGAGCATCTTTGATGTCCTTGCTTCCCAAAGAGGAAACAGCACCGGTAAGGTCACTTTTCTTCATGGTTCCATAACCGATAACCACTACTTCGTCCAGCATTTCACTGTCTTCCGAGAGTGTTACCATAATCTGTTTCTGTCCTTTTACTGGAACTTCCAAAGACTTATAGCCCACGAATGAAACTACTATAACGGCATCCGAAGGCACATTCAGCGAGAAATCGCCATCAATACCCGTTATCGTACCGTTCGTTGTGTTCTTCTGCACCACACTGGCACCGATAACGGTTTCTCCGGTCTGGTCTTTCACTACACCTTGTACTGTGATTTGCTGTGCGAACATGCACATCGGAAGTAACATTCCTATCAGACAAACCATGATTCGAAGCCTGATCGGCATTTTGTACTTTTGCATAATATAAGAGTTTAAAGTTAGTAATAAAATATAGATTCACATGCATTTGTCCCCTCTGTGAAGGAACAATGCAAATGTATCTGATAAGAGGAAGCAATAAGGGGGAAAAGAGTGAAAAAGTAGTAGTTTTAGGTGTTTTATAAGACATAAAACACTAATAATCAATGCCATCAAGAAGATGCTTTGTTCCAAAAAAGTAGTAAAAATATAAGCGTAAAAAAGACACTTATATGCCTTAAAAGTGTGGTTTTAGTCTCTCGACTTACCTATTTTCATTACTTCCTGTTCCAGTTGGTCACGGTCGCCCGCAGCTTTATTACGAACTTTGGTACGGTAATTATAAATGGTAGTCACAGAATAGCGCAGGAATTGGGCAATCTTCACACTGTCGGTAATTCCCAAACGGATAAGGGCGAAGATACGCAGTTCGGTACTCATTCGTTCGTTGGCCTTGGGGTAAATCTGCTCCCCTTCGGCAAGCAGGGTGTTGAAGTCTTCTACAAAAGTGGGAAACAGTTGCAAGAAGGTATTATCAAAATTGGCATAAAACTCTTTCAGTTCCTCTTCTATGAACTTGGAAGATTTGATATTTTTGTATAGCTCATCTACCTTGCCCGTAGCGGCTATCTTGCCCAGTGAACGGCGATAGTTATCCATCTTTTCCAGATATACGGAACACTGGTCCATATAGCGGCCGATGTATTCCTCTTTCAGGTAGGAGTTTTCGGCAATGATGTGGTTGGCTTCTTTCAGTTGCAGATTGTAGCGGTGGAGTTCTTCATTCAATTCTTTCAGACGCTTGTTGGCATCTATCACTTCGTGGCGTGCGGCTGCTACGCGTTTCATTTGCTTATACACATAGAAGATGGCGATCAGCAGGAAGATGGACAGCAAGCTGATAGAGACTAACGCCCATTTCATTTGTTCCTGTTGCTTTTCGGCCTTTTGCTGGTAAGTGTCGTTGATGAGGGGGAAAATTTGCAGGATTTCCAGAATACGCAACCGGGCGTTGCAGAACACGGCATCGTCCATACACAATTTCAGATACGAATAGGCACGATCTATGTCTCCTTCCTGATAGAGCAGCACAGCCAGTTTCCTCAAAGAAATATATTCGCGCACTGCGGACTTCATATCTGCAATGGAGGAAAGAATCAAATACTCTTTCTCTTTTTCTGTGTCTTCTTTCAGGCGGTATGATTCTGATAAAGTGTAGGCACAGATTGCCACATCGTGCACATTGTCTATCTGTCCCGCCAGGTAGTCGGTCAATAACTGGATGGCTTTATCGAACTCGCCCCGCACATTGTGCTGGTCGGACTGAATCAGCGTGTACACCAGAAGATTGTCTTTGTTGACCAATAGCAGGGAATCACGGTATCTATCCGTTATCTCGGCATAGAGTTTTTTCTCCTGTTCCGTAACGGCATAATCGGCCATAAGGCCATAGACGGTACGGTAAATATGGTAATAATACGGGTGCAGGTCATCAGGTAGATGATTGATTTGTACGTTATGCATCAGGTCGACTGCTTCTTTATACATGCCTGCTGTGCCCATAATCTCGGCAGTGTTCATGAGGGCGTTGTCTTGATGTTCCTTATTTTTCATTCGCAGGGCTACCTGGTATCTCTCGCGTGAGATGTAGAGCGAAGAGTCGGTGTTGTAGGAACGGTATTCATCCAGATATTCCCCCAACAGGGTAAAGCGGTTTTCGTCAGAAATGCGTTGTCTCAAGGCTTGTCTCAGGTCGTTCAGCTTCTTTTCTTTTTGCTCGATGTATACAGGGCGGTTTTGAATTACATGGTCCAGTTGGGATAAAAGGGAGTCTACAACATTGTTGGCGGCATGGAGCTGACACATACATACACAACATAATAGATATAAGGATGTGATTATTTTCTTCATCTGAGTTTCGATTGGTTAAAGGTTACTTCTACAAGAAGTTCTATGCAAAAATAAGTAAAATTTGATAGAATCCCATGCGGATAGCACTTAAATCACAATATCTTTAAAGTAAAGACGATAGTTTTTTAAAGAATGGAGATGCTTACATGTGCATGTTAGTAATATTGACATGTGCATGTAGAGAAGGATAACATGTGCATGTAAGTAGCGCTGACATGTACATGTAAGTAAGTATATTCTTTAAGAACGGAGACGAAGAAGATATAATTCATATTATATCATCTATATTTATTTGATAGTTCTTGTCTATTAGAATATAATTATACTTTCTTGATATACATTGTTCCAAATTATACCTATTGGTTTTACTTACATCCTCAAAGTAATGTTGTAAACAACTATTTTTATTGAGCTACTCCCCGCTTCTTTACATTCATTTATAGTTCCGTATTTATTTCTTCAAAATCAGCATGATTAATCGCTGGAAGTAAAACTTCTAATATATCTTTTGTCCTTATTTTCAGGCTACAAGTATTTTCACATGGATGACAGCCTATATAATCTGCCTGGATGATGTCTTTATCAATTAATAATTTAACCTTATTCTTTTTGTCATAAATAAGTCCAAGAATACTTACAGCTCCGGGTGTTGTAAAAAGGAGTGTTTTCATATCTTCATCAGAAGCAAAAGAAAGGTGCGAACTTCCTATTTGCTTTGCAATACTTTTGGCTGATAGTTTTTTATTTCCCGAAAGTAGAAGCAAAAAATACTCTTTCTGTTTGTTTACCAAAAACAGGTTCTTACAGGGTGAAACACCCAATTTCTGTGCTATTGTCATACCTTCTTCCATAGTCATAATGGAAGGGTGTTCTAAACGGGTGTAGTCGATACCTAACCTGTCAAGCGTATTGTAGATTTCTTGTTTCATTGGTAACTTTTCATTTTTCGGTCTCTTGCTCTTTTTGCTTATATGCACATTCGGTATTTGAGAATATTGCAAATATAGAGAAAGTGTAATTCACCACAAATAATGAGCTGCACTTTTCTGCACATCATCGAGTTTACTGTTTACAGTTTAAAGCCTTTACTTTTCTTCGGATTACTAACAGCTTACTTTACATGGTAGTGGCAAATGGTGTCAATGATTCAGTGATTTGTACCATTATGAATAATATTTCATTCTTTATAATGTTTGCCATGCTTCCATCAGAATATTTTTTGTACCTTAGTAGCATAAAGAAATACCACTTCTTCAAGTGGACTATATCTAATTGAAAATACGACAAGCAATATGAAAAATACTGTCATTATTATATTATTCGCTATGTCTTTGCTATCGTCTTGTACCATTCGGCAGGACTACAACCAGCAATTACTTAAGGCAGACTCACTTATGCAGCTGCGTCCGGATAGTGCCTTGAATATTCTTAAAAGCATTTCACCTAAAAAACTTTCTACACGAGCTGATAATGCATACTATGCATTGCTGCTGACGCAAGCGCAAGATAAAAACTTCGTTGTACAGAAGGATGATTCATTGATACAGATAGCAGTTCACTATTATGATTCTATTGGAGATACAAAGATGCAAGCAAAGGCACATTATTATTGGGGATGTGTATATAGGGATATGAATCAGCAGGCAGAAGCTATCAGAGAATTTTTTATTGCTGCGCCTTTGACGGAAAAATCTAAAGAAAAGAGACAACTAGGGTTGATATATAATAATATAGGATATATATATAATATACAGGACTTCAATCAAAAGGCAGACTCTATCTATCAATTGGTGGAGATTATTGCCATAGAATTAAAAGATACTACTCTTTGGGCTGAAGCTTTGTCCAAGCAAGGTTCTATTGCTTTATCGAAGGGAAACGATTATTTTCCAATTGCTGAACAAAAGCTATCGAATGCTTTTATGGCAGCAGATAAAATGGGATATAATAGATTAAAGGCCGATATATCGGCATCACTAAGCCGTTTGTATACTCGAATGGGACAAAAAGAAAAGGCTTTACATTATGCTAAACTAAATCTTTCCTTGCGAAGAGACACTGCGCGAGCTTATAGGGCTTTTTTTATTTTAGGAGATGCCTATTATAAATCTGAGCAATATGACTCCGCTACATTCTATTTAAATAAAAGTTTAGTGAGCAAAGACTACGGAAAAAAGGCCGATACTTATATGCGTTTAGCAGATATAGCAATGATTCAGGGAAATGCAACTTTATCTATGGAATTGGAAAGAAATAGTTCTGCATACAAAGACAGTTTATATAAATTTCGTCGAAATATAGTTACCAATAAAATAATCAAAGCAGAAACTGATGCGCAAACCATGCTCCAAAAGCTATATTATAAATGGCGTTTAAATACATACCTATGTGTTTTCATTCTGATAATAGTAATAATTATCATAATTACGATTTTCCTATACAAACGATACCGAAGAAAAAACTATTTATTGCAAAAGGATAAGCAACAAATAGAAAAGGCACATCAAGATTTAAGTCAACATTATGCCAAGCTACAGATTGATATAGTACAAAAAGATTTGGAAATTGAAAGTCTGAGAAAAGAATTAGCTTCGCATCAAGTCAATAAAGAACAAAGAAAAAAGCTACAGGATGAACTGGACGAAATGGTCTTGAAGCGCAAAGCTCTGGCAAAAGAGGCTTTTCTACACTCGCCACTTTATGAAAAAATGCAGGCTATCATTAAAGATTATCAGGATAAAGATACATCTGATAAAGAATTAAGCGATCAGGAATGGCAGGAGTTTGTGGCCGAGATGGATATGGAATGGAATAATGCCATAACAGAGCTTTGTGCAAAGTATCAATTATCTAAAGAAGAACTTCATCTGATATGTTTAAGTTTGATAGGATTTCCATTCTCCCATTTAGAATACTTGTTGCATCTCTCCAGAGCAACACTCTATCGAAAGAAAAATGCCCTACTTAAGCGAATTGATACTAAGCAAGATTGTGATTTTGAAGAAATTTTGCAAAAAATTAGGTCGTGAGACACTTTTGAGACACTTTGTTCGTCTAGACTTTTGTAATTTGGCAGCACAAAACAAAAGTCTGATATATATGAAAAAGGTATTATTTATTTTATTTTCGTTTTTAGCTTTCGGCATTTCTGTTAATGCACAGTCTATTTTTGGAAAATCTGTGATCGTTCTCACACAAAAGAATGGTGACAGGGAACCAAGTGAGCAAGTTGGTGATACAAGTCCGGAAGACGCCCCTAAAGTTCGTAGTACTATTTCCCAACCTGTATGTGCTTCCTTATATAATAAGGTAGTAACAATTGATTTTCAAACAGTATTCTCTACTGTTACAATCAATATTGCTAATAAAACTACCGGAGAGATAGTTTCTTCAGAGTTGTTCATCAATCCAACAAGCTTTTCTATTGACTTAAACGGAAAAGATACCGGAGATTATATGATAGAAATTATTTCTAATGAAATATCATTGGAAGGACATTTCTCTTTATAACATTCTGATAAATAGACGAAAGTAATCATGACCGAAGTTGATAATATCGACATTGTACTTTATCATTATTTACAGGCACTATCTGTAAAAGTGAGTAGAGGCACTGTGCATCGTTTGCTCAACACTCCGTTGGGAGATAGCATACGAAGTATCAGTGATGCATTGGATGTGCTTCATGTAAAGAATGAAGTATATCAGCTTCCGTCACACGATTATTTTCCACAATTGGAAGCTCCTTTCATTACAATACTTAAGGTGGACAGAAATCAATTTTGTGTAGTGACGAAAAAGGATGATTTCATCGTAGAATTCCTTAATGGAGACGGAAAAAAACATCATACATCGGTAGACAAGTTCTTGCAGCATTGGTCAGGTACTGTCTTGTTCGGAGAAGCTACTGAAAAGACATCAAACGAACATTTTTGCGTAATAAAAAATATCCTTTTCAATTTGCTACGTTATAAATTTATCATTGCTATACTTTTTATCTTAATATTGGGAATCCAGACTGCTTTTTCTCAAAATCAAGTACCTGTATTTATTGTCTATTTATGTACATTAAGTTTTGGAATTCTAGTGTCTATCGCTATCCTTTACAAAGAACAGATAAATGGGCAATTCATGGAGCAGTTTTGCCATATAGGGAAAGTAGTGAACTGCAATGAAGTACTTCATTCCAAAGGGTCAAGTATAGCAGATGTAGGATTAGGAGAATTATCTCTGCTCTACTTTGCCGTTCTTTTTTGGTTTTCCTTGACCCGATGGAATGATTTTTATGGAATTTCTATCATTTGCTGTGTGATTGCGGTGGTATTTACTTTATATTCTATTATTTATCAGATCTTCATCCTCCAAAAAGGTTGCATGCTTTGCATGTTAGTAAATTTAGCAATATGGGGCAATGCGATTACTCTTTATGTGTTAAGAAACTACTTTGATATAGTTTTTTCATTCTACTCATTCTTTGCGTTTGCTACTATAGGATGCATCTGTCTGATTCTTGGAATACAACTAAGGACTATTCAGAATAAGGAGAAGGAGAGAATTTCTATAAAGAAACATTTTAGTGGCTTATTTAATCCGGAAATATTCCAAAAACTACTGACACTCAATCCTCAAATAAAGGAGATGGCAGGCCTGGACATCACACTACATAGTCAAAACACAGGTGATAGCGGAGTGATGATAGTAACAAATCCCAATTGTAAGAACTGTGCAAGAATTCACCGTCATGTAAAAGAAATAGCTTCAAAAATCCCGGTATCATTAGTATTACTGACATTTCCAAATGATAAACAGGGTGAGGAAGTTGCGCAAATTATCATTACAGCTTATTACACTGATGGCTGGAATAAGGCAATGCAACTTTTGGGAGAGTGGTATGAAACAAAACATATTAAAGAGGCAGACAATTACAGTATAACAACTAAAGTACAAGATTTGTGGATGAAGCAACAGGTATATTGTCGGGAACAGAAAATAAATCAAACTCCATCTGTTATAGTGAATAAACACTATATACCAGAAATGTATCCGCTATCAGATTTAAGATATGTATTGACATAAAGATATTATTCTCGAGAAGTAATAGCTGTTTTGGAGCCAGCTTAAAAAAATCCGAGCTAACTTTTTTATTTACTTTTAATTTTTTATTACCATGAAAAATTTAAGTAGTTTTGAAGCATTCAAACTGAACAAGGTTCAGATGAATGCCATCGCTGGAGGTGGTGCAATAACCTGTATGATTGTAGATGACCAAGGTACATATTTTCGCAGTATAGTACAGACTGGATTGACTGTAAAAGAGGCAACACAAGCTGTTTTGGATCAAAATCCTGATGCTAGTCGTGTAAGTTGCAAAGAGACTGTAAGCTATTAAAAAAGTCTAAGGTCAATCGCTAATTAACGATGTGGTTAATGTGATTATTAGTCACTATTAAAACGATAAACTTATTTGAAATGTCTATTATGGATGTTTCAAATAAGTTTTGTTAGATATTTATTCCATATTTAAAATAATGTATTATGAAATATTTCATTTATGTATCATTATTGGGCCTAATTTCCAGCAGTATATTCCTTTCTTCTGATAATTATAAAAAAGAGGAACAGAATAATTCAAAAATAGTCTTACAACTAGATGATTATATCTGTAGTGAGGGGCAATGGGTATATTTACATGGATGTAAGAGCTGGATATCCGGAAATGAAGTTGCAATTTTCGATTCTGCATACATAGAAAAAGGACAGCATTCAGTTGAATTACAGGCATATCTACCTATGGCAGAATCCTTATTCGTACTTTTTTCTAAAAATGGACCTTGCCAATTAGAAGTAGGAATGGAACCAGACTCTTGTGTGATTATGAATATTGAAGAAGAAGATGGCGAGAATTATTGCTCCAAAAAGGCTCTTCAAGGCGAACTTAATAATTTTATGCATAAAGCTATAGAAGGTAAAAAGTTATATAGAGATAAATTAAAGGAATTTACGAGTAAGGGAGAACAAGATAGTATTGTTAAATTACAAAAAGACAGATTCAATAGCTTAAGTTCATTAATTAGAACGTATAAGCACCCATGTGCAGTTTATAATCTTTGCATATATTTACGGACTGATTTCCCTCAAGAGGGCAAAAAAATGTTTGATGAAGCGGCTGAAAGGTTTCCACAATATGTCTCTTTGCAAGAATCTGCAAAGAAGAAAGAGCCTCTTCCTGGTACGTCTTATGCCCAAAAGGCCAATGAAAGGATTCAATATATGATGGATGAGAAATATCAAATTCCGTTGTTAGATACATCAATAGGAGAAAATATTTCACTATCCTTTCCTGATAATAAAGGATATAAAGTATCCCCTACAAGTGATAACTCCAAATATGTTTTCATTGATTTTTGGGCGAGTTGGTGTAAGCCTTGTCGTAAAGAAAATCCTATTATAAAACAAGTTGCAAAACAATATAAAAAGGAGCTCTACATTTATGCTGTTTCTATTGATACGGATCACCAAGCATGGCAAAATGCAATAAAAGAGGATTCAACATTTTCTTTTCAACATGTTATTGGAACATTTCCTAATGGAAAAAAAACAAAATTATTAAGCCGGTTGAATATAAAAGCCATACCAGCAAATTTTTTGATAGACAAAGACCAACGTATCGTTGCTAAGAATTTACGTGGTGAGCGACTTGCACAAGTTTTAGACAGTCTTATTCAGAAATGAAAAGTGTCCCTCATAAACGATCAATCGTTAAGGTTTCAGATCTCTGTATTTATACCTTCGCTACTATTTTAGTAAGATAAAATGTAAAATTGAAGGAATTCTGCAAAAAAACAGATAATGAGACACTTGTGAGACATTCTATCTGCGTTGGCTTTCATATTTTAGCAACATAAAAAAGTCTATTACATATGAAAAAGATATTATTTATTTTATTATCGTTTCTGACCTTATCCATTTCTGTAAACGTACAAATTGCCTTTAGCAATACGAAAATGATACTTGCTATAAACTCTGGCCCTAGTGAAAAAAGAGCTAAGATTGTCTTGCTTTTAGACAATTATGTTTGTAGCGAGGACCAATGGATTTATCTATATGGTTTCAAGGAGTGGCTCTCTGGTAATGAAAGAGTTATATTTGACTCTGTATTTATTGAAAAAGGCCAATGTAAAGCAGAATTGCAGGCAAATATACCTATTGAATGTGAAGCAGCAATACTATTTTCAAAAAATGGTCCTAACTTTTCGCTTCCAATAGAACCGGATTCATGTGTTATAATGAATGTGGAAGAATCTGACGGGGAGTCTTTTTCCTATAAAAAAGCCGTTAAAGGGGAGTTTAACAATAGCATGTACGTCTTTTGGCAAGAGAGAATGGCATATCGTTCGAAATTGCAAGATTTAATTTCAGAAGATAAAAAAGATAGTATTGAGCATCTTAAATCCGAGTGGTTTATTAAATCAATGAACAGGCTTAAAACAGCTAAATTGGGGTATATAGTCCATGATGCTTATATTATATTATCAGTAGATTTTCCAGAAAGAAAACCTGAAATAAAAGCATTATCAAAATTAGTAGCTAAAAAATTTCCTAATCATCTCATGTTACAGGAGTCTGTGGGGAATAGAAAACTTGCTCCTATATCCGAAGAATCAAAGAATGCAGGAGAAAGACTTTTTGAATTGAGAAAGAATAGACTTCAAATTGAATTACTGGATCTATCTTTAGGAAGCAAGTTAGCACTTACTTTTTTTGATATAGAAGGAAATAAAATATCAACAAGTAATTTAGATATAGATTATACATTAGTCGATTTCTGGGCAAGTTGGTGCAAACCATGTCGTCAAGAAATGCCAACAATCAAACATGCTTTACAGAAATACCCTAATAATTTTGCCGTGTATGCTGTTTCTCTTGATGATAAACGAGAAGCTTGGCAGAAAGCTATAAATGAAGATTCTACACAAATATTTAAGCATCTAATAGGGACATATCCTAATGGCCAACGCTCCAGATTATTGCGGCAGTTGAACATTAAAGTAATCCCTATAAACTTTTTGATAGATAAAGAACAACGTATCATTGCAAAAGATTTGCATGGAGAAAGGCTTATACAAGTTTTAGACAGTCTTATTCAAAAATGAGATTCTAAGAGCATTTGCGTTCTAAATGTTTTAGGATTATGTAGCTATGAAAAGTTTCCCTTTTTACATCCAGCATAATGTCATGGACTGTGGCCCCACCTGTCTCCGCATGGTGTCTGCTTACTATGGTAAGCACTATTCACTGGGTGGGTTAAGGGAAAAATCATTCATCACCCGTGAAGGTGTATCTATACTGGGTATCAGTGAGGCTGCTGAGAAGTTAGGCTTTCGGAGTATATGCGTGCAAGTAGATTATAACAAACTCCTGGAAGCTCCCCTGCCTTGCATCGTACATTGGAATCAACAGCACTTTGTTACAGTCTACAAAATAAACAATCAGCAAGTATGGGTTGCCGATCCCGGAGCGGGAAAACTGAAATATACCAAAGAAGAATTTAGCCGTTGCTGGATAAGTTCGCGAAAGAATGGAGAAAATACAGGGGTTGCGCTGTTGCTGGAACCGACTCCCGAATTCTATGCGATGAAAGACGAAGATGAAACCATTGACCGTAAAGGTTTTAGATTTCTATATTCATATCTTCTCCCCTATCAAAATTTGATTGGACAACTGTTGTTAGGTTTGCTCTTAGGCAGCATGATACAACTAATGCTCCCATTTCTTACACAATCCATCGTAGACTTTGGAATTAATAATCAAAACCTTAGCTTTATATACCTAATACTGATAGCTCAACTCATGTTGAGTTTCAGTAGCAGTGCCGTGGAGTTTATTCGTGGCTGGATATTGTTACATCTGGGAACACGTATCAATATTGCCCTCATTTCAGATTTCCTCATTAAGCTAATGAAGCTCCCTATGGAATACTTCGACACTAAAATGACAGGAGATATCCTGCAACGCATCAACGACCATACACGTATTCAGAATTTCCTGACGGGAAGTAGTTTGAGTGTAGTGTTTTCTACATTCAACATCGTGGTTTTCGGTATTGTACTGTTACTCTATAATTGGATGATTTTCCTTATCTTCATGGGAGGCAGTGTGCTCTATGTAACTTATGTTTGGCTTTTCATGAAGAAGCGGGCGGAACTGGATCACAAGCGTTTTGCACAGCAGAGTGCCAATCAGAGTACAGTGGTACAACTAGTAAATGGTATGCAGGAAATCAAGCTGAGTGCCTGTGAACAACAAAAACGGTGGGAATGGGAACGCATACAGGCACAATTGTTCAAAGTGAATATTCGTAGCCTTGCCCTGCGACAATATCAGGATTCGGGAGCGGTATTGATAAACCAAACCAAGAACATTATAATAACGGGATTGGTAGCAAGCCTTGTGGTACGGGGAGAAATGACACTGGGTATGATGCTGTCCGTACAGTATATCATTGGGCAACTGAACAGTCCTGTGAATGATTTGATAACTTTCGCACGCGACATGCAGGATGCACGCCTCAGTATGAATCGTCTGGGTGAAGTGCGGGACAAGCCGGATGAAGAAGAACCAACAAAACAATTGATACGGGAAATCCCTGTGGGAAAAGATTTGAGAATAGAGAATCTAAATTTTAAATACGACCCGTTGAGCGAATTTCCGACACTGGACAATATCAATTTGGAGATAAAAGCAGGAAAACAAACAGCCGTGGTTGGTATGAGCGGAAGTGGAAAAACAACACTCGTAAAGTTGTTATTGGGGTTCTATCCGCCTGCAAGCGGACAAATACTGTTGGGAGATACGCCGTTGGAAAATTATAGTATCCGGGAGTGGAGGAAACAGTGTGGCGTCGTAATGCAAGATGGGTTTATCTTCTCTGATAGTATTGCGGGAAACATTGCGCCGGGAGTGGAACACATAGATAAAGAACGCTTGCGCCACGCCGCAGAAGTGGCAAACATACATGGATTCATAGCAGAATTACCGCTGGGATATAACACAAAAATAGGACAAGAAGGGCATGGACTGAGCCAGGGACAAAAACAACGTATCCTCATTGCCCGCGCCGTATATAAGAATCCGGAATTCATCTTCTTCGATGAAGCTACCAATGCACTGGATGCTAACAATGAGCGCATCATCATGGAGAATTTGCAGAAATTTTTCGAAGGAAGGACATCAGTAGTGGTAGCTCACAGGCTGAGTACCGTCAGGAATGCAGACAGGATAGTAGTAATAGAACAGGGACATATAGCAGAGATGGGAACACACGAGGAACTCACTGTAAAGAAAGGTATCTATTACAGGTTAGTGAAAAACCAGTTGGAACTCTGATAAGCAGGAAGTCTGAGAGGCATGGAAAAAGAAGAAAAAGATATTGAACTGAGGTGTGAGGAGGTGCAGGAGATACTGACACGTCCGCCACATGCACTGGTAAGGTGGGGAATCACAGTATTCTTCACTGTGTTGGCCCTGTTCTTTATCGGAGGATGTTTCTTTAAGTATCCGGATGTAGTGAGTGCGGAAATTACGGTCACTACGGAGCATCCACCCGTGTGGATAGTGGCACGGGGAAATGGGAAAATAAAGGAAGTATATGGCAAAGACCGGGAACAGGTGAAAGTCGGTAAGATCATTGCCGTACTGGAAAATCCGGCAGAGACAAAGGATGTTTTACTACTGGAAAAAAATTTGCAGGATTTCTGCCTGACAGATAGTTGCATACACAGTACTGTATTTCCCGAACAATTAGCTTTGGGCAGTGTACAGGCGGCCTATGCCACATTTATCAAGAGCCTGACAGATTATCGTAATTTCCTGTCTTTAGATCTTTACGAACAGAAAATAGAGGCAACTCGCAAGGAATTGCAGGAATATCGCAACTATATAAAACATCTGAATCGTCAGGCAGAACTGGATAAGGAACAGGTACGTATAGCTGAGACTGTACACAGCCGGGAAAAGAAACTTTTTGGTGAAGGACTAACGGCACAATCGGACTATGAAGAGGCTAAACAGGCATTTCTGAACAAGCAGCAGGGACAAGAGCAAATGATGACTTCGCTCTCATCCGCCAAAATACAGGAAGCACAGTTGCAACAAAATATTCTGGAAACTCAAATGGAACGAAGCCGGGAGGCTAACAACTTAGTGGCAACATTAAAAGCTGCTTATGATGAGCTACAGGTAGGCATTGAGGACTGGAAAATGACATATCTCTTCATTAGTCCGGCAAATGGCATACTATCTTACAACGATGTATGGCAAAAGAATCAGAATGTGAACAGCGGAGATAAAGTTTTCTCCATCGTGGCCTCGCAGACCGGGGATATTATCGGCAAGATAAAGCTACCCGTTAACGGTTCGGGCAAAGTGAAACCCGGACAACGGGTAAATATCAGTGTGACAGGATATCCTTATATGGAATTCGGATTTCTGACGGGAAAAGTAGTATCCGTCTCTCTACTGACAGATGATAAAAGCATGTATACCGTGACCGTAAGCTTACCACAAGATTTACGGACGTCTTATGGGAAAGTACTGGAATTTAAAGGTGAACTAACCGGAATTGCGGAAGTTATGACGGATGAACGGAGTGTGACCGGGAGGTTGTTCGGACCGTTGCGTTACTTGTGGGAGAAGTATTTATCTTAATTATGTATGTGTTGCGCTGTATAAAAGTACTTGTAAGACTCACAAGCGCTTTTGCAAGAGGATTTTGTTTAAAGAAAAAGGAAAGAAGTTAGTAAATTTCATTGGTTATAGCTACTTTTGCAGGTATCGACAAAAACACTCGCTATTAAAACCATCAGAATTCGACAAGTTACCTATCTATATGGTAGAGAATCCGTCCAAAGACTTCTATGTCCCTATAACAATAGATGATATAAAAAATGTATTAGCACAACTTCCACTTGAACATGTAGAAGGTCTGACACATATTTGGTTACGAAAAACAAATAAGAAAGAAAAATGTCAAGGAGTTTATACGGTTGGTAGTGGTGCTCGCCTCATTACCCTATATCCTTTTCCGAAAAGCAATCAACTTATTCTTGGGAAAGAAAGACCTATCCATAAATTACTGACATGGTATAAGGTACACCAATGAGACATATTATCTTTTTATTAAGACAAAAGAACATAAGAACAAAAATATTTGAGAAATGGAGATAGAGAGCTTAATAAAAACGATTATTCAGTATGCATATAATGTAAGAATGCACCTTGCCGCTGGTTTTCTTGAAGCTGTTCAAAATCTTATTCCAATACATGAAACCCAACTAGTAAATTACTTAACTGCCACTAATACAGATCATGGTTTATTAATAAATTTTGGAGGTGAACGTATCGAAATAAAAAGAAAATTCAGAGAATATAAACATAAAGAATAACTCATAAGAAAAAATTTGTACTTTTGTTCTTATGTCTAAAAAATAAGAATGTCTATTATGGAACAACAAATTCAACTCAACGACCACAACAAACAGGAATATCCTCCTATGCACACCTGCGAGCATATAGTTAACCGTACCATGATGAATCTTTTCGGTTGTGGACGGTCAGTATCCGCACATATAGAGAGAAAGAAAAGTAAGCTGGACTATGCTTTGGAAACTGCTCCTACCGAAGAAGATGTAAAACGACTGGAAGAAGCTGTAAATGCAGTGATTGCGCAAGGATTGGATGTTACCACAGAATTCATCACACAGGAAGAAGCACAAGGACGCTTTGACTTGAAACGACTGCCGGAAGATGCTTCGGAAACCGTACGCATAGTGAAAGTAGGCGATTATGACGAATGTCTTTGTTTGGGAACGCACGTAAAAAATACCTCTGAAGTAGGAACCTTCAAAGTCATCAGCCACGACTGGAATGGAGAAGCCAAACGGTGGAGAATGCGTTTCAAACTGCAATAAACATTCTCATCTGTTTCCAATTGGGTATGCTAATGTTGCATTTACACCTAAAGTACTAATTTCCATTTGCCTGTTGCCTATAAAGATTTTACCTTTGCCTGTGAAGGTACAGCAAAATCTAATAATATCATTTTAAAAGGCACATATATGAAGAAAATCATCTTATCCATCTTTATTATGATGGGACTGGCAAATCTCTCACATGCCCAACAAGGATATCAAAATCCAATCATTCCGGGCTTCCATCCGGACCCGAGTGTTTGCCGTGTTGGCGAAGACTATTATCTGGTCAACAGCAGTTTCTGTTATTTCCCCGGAGTACCCCTGTTTCATAGTAAGGATTTGGTCAACTGGGAACAGATAGGGAATTGCCTGACACGGGAATCACAGGTAAAGTTAACCAATGCCGGCACATGGGGCGGAATCTACGCCCCTACCATCCGATACAATGAGGGAGTGTTTTACATGATTACCACCAATGTTTCGGACAAGGGGAATTTCCTGGTTCACACCACTGATCCACGTGGTGAATGGTCAGAACCGGTTTGGATAAAGCAAGGAGGCATTGATCCATCCCTTTATTTTGAAGATGGAAAGTGCTATTTGGTCAGCAATCCAGATGTAGGCATCTACCTGTGCGAAATAAATCCGATGACCGGAGAACAGTTAAGCGAATCCAAACGTATCTGGAACGGTACGGGCGGACGCCATCCGGAAGGGCCACATATTTATAAGAAAGATGGTTGGTATTATCTGCTGATTTCCGAAGGAGGTACTGAATATGGGCATAAGGTAACTATTGCCCGTAGCCGGGATATTGACGGCCCGTATGAAGGTAATCCCGCCAACCCCATCCTGACGCATATAAACAAAAACGCACAGAACAGTCCGATACAGGGAACCGGTCATGCCGATCTGATAGAAGCCCACGATGGTTCGTGGTGGATGGTATGTCTCGCATTCCGTCCGCAAACCGGCTCACATCATCTGCTGGGGCGCGAAACGTTTATCGCACCTGTACGATGGGATAAGAATGCCTGGCCTGTGGTAAATGGAGATGGAACCATAGCCTTACAGATGGATGTCCCCACTCTTCCACAGCAACCTTTTGACTCGAAAGCTCCCCGCATTACCTTCAACACCAAGAAACTGGGACCGGAATGGATCTATCTGCGCAATCCCAAACAGGAGAACTACATCCTGAACGGTAAGACACTCCGATTGAAAGCAACTCCCGTCAATCTGAACAGTATGGACTCTCCTACTTTCATCGGCCGCAGACAGCAACATATCGACTTCACAGCCGGAACATCCGTTGAACTACAGAAAGGGCAACCGCAGGACGAAGCCGGAATAACGGTATTCATGGAGAATCATTCGCACTATGATCTTTTTGTAAGGCAGGATGCCAAGGGACAGCAGTCTATCGTCCTAAGATATCAGTTGGGAGAACTGAAACATATAGAAAAGGAAATCAATATCCCTCAAGGAAAAGTGCAGCTTCAGGTCAAAGGGAATAATGAGTTCTATTCATTCGGCTATTCCACCACCGGAAATAAGTTCCAGGAAATAGCCAAGATGAATACGCGCTATCTCAGTACCGAAACTGCCAGCGGATTTACCGGTATCATATTGGGCTTGTATGCCGTATCCGCTTCTTCAAAGGCACAGGCTGACTTTGATTATTTCGACTATCAGGGAAACGAATAAGCCGGAGGCGAAACATTTCACATTCATAGTATTCAAAAGCAATTTTATATAATAAATGTACAAAACGGCATAAAACAAGTAATTTTGTCAGAACTTTAGTGACATTTTGTTAATCAGCGAAACTAAAATCAATTGGCATACGTTTTGCGATTATGTTTGTGAACAACGGTTCAGGAACTGCATGGGAGTGATTAAGAAACGGCTCCCGAAAGCAGTCCAAGACCGGAAGTTCAGAACTAACCGAATGTTTAACTTAAAGGATAGGAGACTAAAATTATGATGCCTGTTAGAAGAACTCAAAATTGGTTACCAAGTATCTTCAATGATTTCTTTGATAACGAATGGATGGAAAAAGCCAATGCAACCGCTCCGGCTATCAACGTGCTGGAAACGGAAAAGGAGTACAAAGTAGAATTGGCTGCTCCGGGAATGACCAAAGATGACTTCAACGTTCATATCGACGAAGACAACAATCTGGTTATCAGCATGGAAAAGAAGACTGAAAACAAGGAGGAAAAGAAAGACGGTCGCTATCTGCGTCGCGAATTCTCATACTCTAAGTTCCAACAGACCATGATATTACCGGACAATGTGGACAAGGAAAAGATTGCAGCACAAGTAGAAAATGGCGTGCTGAACATCAATCTGCCGAAGTTCTCAGCCGAAGAAAAACAGAAGAACAAGAAATCTATTGAAGTGAAATAAGGTTTCCAGTGAACCCAACAGATGTATTAACCAGAACGGGCAACCTCTCTTGCGAGAAGCTGCCCGTTTCTTTTTATATCTCCGGATGTATTTATTTCGCCTTACGCGTTCCTTTCAGAAAGCGATTGGTCAGCCATTTGCGTACCGGTTCGTCATAGAGCTTCAAACAGGCATAAGCAAGAACAAAAGCTCCGACAAAGGTCAGTATCATATAAGGAAGACCTTCGGTGATGGTCGCATTATGGTTGCATGCCCAGGCTGTATATGTGTATATCAGTGGATAATGAGTGATATAAACGGGATATGATATATCGCCCAAGAACTTACAGATACCTACAGAGCGCTTTCCCGTCACTTTGCCACCGGCTCCCATCGAAACAATAACCGGGAAGATAAAGATAATGCAAAGTGCCTCGTAGAGTCCGTTCATCCAGAAGCCATCTTCACCGCCAATACGGGGAACGGAAAGAACTACTACAATCATCAGGCTACACCACCAGAATGCACGTTTCTTTATCCGTATGAGCCAGCCCAGACGTGAAAGCAGCAAGCCTGCAAAGAACGGATAGAGCAAACGGACAAAGCCCACATACTGCTGTTCCCAATTCAATGCCCATCCGCCTACGATATCACCATTAGGCGCTGTAAGACAGAGATGCAAAGTGGCACAGGCTGCCAGAAAAACAAGGATGGACAAAGCAACCTTGTTGAACTTACGAACAAACAGTGCGTACAGGATATTGCCGATATATTCATAATAGAGCGACCATGCCGGCCCGTTCAACGGGTGCATTTCCGTCCACCCGCGAATGTCCCACTTCAAAGGAAGGGGAAGCAGCGTACAGCCATAGAGCATGATTATCAGGACTGTTCCTACCGATACGTTATCTATATTGGGAAAACAGGGGGATTTCTGTAGGAAAAAGAAAAGGGCGCCGATAATGCTGCCCATAATTACCATAGGATGCAGGCGGATGACACGGCGTTTGAAGAAAGTACCGATACTCATCCGGTTCCAACGGTCATCATAGGCATAACCGATTACAAAGCCCGAAAGCATAAAGAAGAAGTCGACGGCAAGATAGCCGTGATTAATGATTTGTGCGAGATGGTTGCCACCCGAATGTGCTTCAAGAAGATGGAAGGCTACGACCATAACAGCTGCCACGCCACGCAATCCATCCAGGATTTCATAATGCGGCTTAGAGGCGAGATAAGTTGTCTGCGTGTTCATTAGGATATCAGATATAATTAATTTGGATGCAAAAGTAGAATAAAATGTGGAATTAACTATACAGTTGTAGTACAGAAAATGCAGAAATCAAAAGGATTATGAAAGAGTAATCTCAACTACTCTTTCTATAACTCCTCACCGCCCACAAATTAAAGAACACCGCAAAGGCCATCAATGCTCCCAACTGTGGAAGTAACTCCACAATGCCGCCACCCCGCAGGTAAATAGTACGCATCACCTCTACAAAGTATTTCAGCGGATTGAGTGCGGCAATCAGTTGTGCCCATTCCGGCATACTGTGTACGGGAGTGAACAAGCCGCTCATCAGCATCAGTATCAGCATAAAGAACCACATGACGAACATGGCCTGCTGCAACGTAGCGGAATGATTGGAAATCACCAGACCGAATCCGGAGACCACGAACAGGAAGACCACTGCAAAAAGGTATATCGTCACGAAATGCCCCACAGGAAGAATGCCATAGAGCAACCATGCCAGAAAGAAACATATCGTAAGCACAATGAAACCTATCAGCCAATAAGGTATCAGCTTGGCAAGAATAAACGTCAGTTTGGAGACAGGCGTTACATTGATCTGCTCGATAGTACCCACTTCTTTCTCACCTACCACATTGAGCGCCGGAAGAAAGCCGCAAATCATTGTCAGCAACATCACCATCAATGCCGGAACCATAAAGAGCTTGTAGTTCAGGTTCGGGTTATACAGATTCTGCGTTGAAATGCCAATCCGGGGCAATCCTATCCCGGCAGACATTGTCCTTGCCGGTGATTCCGATTGCAGTTCACGGGTATAGTCATTAATGATGGAAGACAGGTACGAGCCGCCCAATCCTCCTTTTGTACCGTTCACCGCATTGACGGCAACCAGCAGGCGGGGGCTTTTGCCCGTCACCCAGTTCTTTTCAAAATCGCGGGGAATCTCCAGGATAATATCCGCCGAACCGATTTCGATGGAGCGCAATCCTTCATTGTAAGTATCAGGAAGGGCTGTTGTACGGAAATAGGTGGATGCACCGATCTTATTCACAAGGCGGCGCGAAAGGACGCTGTGGTCATTATCCACAATGTTCAGGTTGATGTTCTTTATCTCCAGATTTGCCGCCCAGGGCATCAGTATCATAATCATGCAAGGGAAGATAAGAATCATCTTCGGCAGGAACGAGTTACGGAGCAACTGCTTGAATTCTTTTTCTATCAGAAACTTTATCATACCACCACTCTCCTATTCTAATCGGTTCTTAAACTTCTTGAAACTAACCGTAATCAGTGCAACCGCCATTACAGCAAGAATACTGACTTCCATCAATACCAGTGAAATGTCCACTCCTTCGATCATCAGCTTCCGCACAGCCTGAATGTACCAGCGGGCAGGAAGCACCGCCGAGATGCCTTGAAGCAGTAAGGGCATGCTCTCTATAGGGAATATCATACCGGAGAGCAGCATGGTAGGCATCATCAGTATCAATCCCGATGCAAGCATGGCAGCAACCTGCGTCCGCGTCACCGAGGAAATCAGCAAGCCCAAAGCCAGGGAAACGAAGATAAAAAGCAGCGATACCACAATCAGCCAGAACAAGCTACCCGCCACAGGAACATCGAGTACATAGACGGACAACAGCAAAATCGTTGTCAGGTTGACAAACGAAAGCACAAAGTAAGGAACTGCCTTGGCAAGAATAATAAACAACGGCTTCACCGGAGAAACCAACAATATCTCCATCGTTCCCGTCTCCTTCTCCCGGACAATGGATATGGAAGTCATCATGGCACAAATCAACATCAGGATCAGTCCCATCACACCCGGCACAAAGTTGTAGGCGCTCTTCATCTGCGGATTATAAAGCAGCTTCACTTCGGGAACAATAGTGGAAACCTGTATTCCCGCCGGAAGCATTTCGCTTCCGGCAGAGGATATGATGTTGGCGGCATAACCGGTCTGTGTGGTTGCCGTATTGGGGTCGGTAGCATCGGCCACCAACTGTACACAAGCATCTCCGGTATAAACGTGATTCGCAAATTGCTCGCTGAAGATGACTGCCAGATCAATGTCTCCCCGTCTGAAAGACTTCTCAACCTCGTCCGGAGTATTCAGATTCGTGGTGACGGAGAAATATTCACTCGCATCCAGACGGTCGATAATGCACCGGGTGACAACATCGTTCGACGGGTCGAGAATGGCGACACGGACATTCTTCACTTCCGTGGTTATGGCAAAGCCGAAAAGGATAATCTGCACCACAGGCATACCCAGCAATATCAGCATGGTTCGCCTGTCGCGGAAGATATGGAAGAATTCCTTTCGGACAAAAGCTATAAATTGTTTCATTGTTCTTACTAATTATGTTATGAATCGGCTAATCCGCCGTACGCACCGCCTCCCGTGCCAACTGCTGGAAAACATCATCCATCGTAGCAACCTTAAATTGCCGTTTCAGTTCATCGGGCGTATCGAGAGCACGAATCACGCCATCCACCATGATAGAGATACGGTCGCAATACTCGGCCTCATCCATGAAGTGGGTGGTGACAAAGACAGTGATTCCCCGGTCGGCAGCCTGATAAATAAGCTCCCAGAACTGGCGACGGGTAGCAGGATCTACCCCACCCGTCGGCTCATCCAGAAAGACGATCTTCGGTTCGTGAAAGATGGAAACGGAGAAAGCAAGTTTCTGTTTCCAGCCCAGCGGCAGACTTTTTACCAGCGTATCACGCTCGGCACTCAGCCCGATGCGTTCCAAAAGTTCATCGGTCTTGCGGGCTATTTCATCTTCTGCCATGCCGTAAATCCCAGCAAACAGCCGGATATTCTCCCACACTTTCAGGTCTTCGTAAAGAGAAAACTTCTGGCTCATATAGCCGATATTCTTTTTCACATCCTCCGTCCGTGTGGCAACATCGAAACCGGCTACGCGGGCCGTACCTCCTGTGGGATGGCTCAATCCGGTAAGCATGCGCATTGCCGTAGTCTTTCCGGCACCGTTGGCACCCAGGAAGCCGAATATCTCGCCACGATGGACTTTGAAAGAGATATGATCCACTGCCGTGAAATTGCCGAAACGTTTGGTGAGCTTATCCACTTCGATGACATACTCATCTTTCTGTTCCACCTTGCCATGTTCCAGTCCCGGCGGACAGAGAATGCTTGCGAACTGGTTCAGAATACGTTCCGGAGTATCTATCCCGTGTATCTGTCCCTCATTGATAAAGGCGATGCGGTCACATTGGCGTGCCTCATCAATAATAGGCGTAGAGGCTATGATGGTGATGCCCTGTTCCTTCAACCGGCGAAGCATCCCCCAAAACTCCTTGCGGGAAACAGGGTCTACACCTGTTGTCGGCTCGTCGAGGAAAAGCACATCCGGTTTATGGATAAGCGCACAACTCAACGCCAGTTTCTGCTTCATACCTCCGGACAAAGCTCCGGCACGGCGTTTGCGGAAAGGCTCTATTTGCTGGTAGATATCCTTCACCAATTCATAATTCTCCTCAATGGTGGTATGGAAAACAGTAGCAAAGAAGTTCAGGTTTTCTTCTACCGTCAAGTCCTGATAGAGGGAGAAGCGTCCCGGCATATAGCCTACGCGACGACGGATTTCTTTATAATCCTTCGCTATATCCAGATCGCACACCGAAGCATTTCCACTATCGGGAAGCAGCAAGGTGGTGAGGATACGGAAAAGAGAAGTCTTCCCCGCCCCGTCAGGCCCGATAATGCCGAACAACTCTCCAGAAGTAACCGTCAAGGAAACACCCTTCAACGCCTCCACCGCCCCATATTTCTTGGTAACGTTATCTACAACAACCGCATGTTCCATAAATTAATCACTAATCACTAACCGTTAATCACTAAACTCCACTCCCCCGTACATGCCTATCTTCAACAGCCCGTCATTGTGCACGGCAATCTTCACGGCATACACCAGGTTGGCACGTTCATTCTTAGTCAGGATAGTCTTCGGGGTAAATTCCGAGGTATCCGAAATCCAGGTTACTACGCCCGGATACTGCTTATGCTCATCGGTGCCGTAATCGGAGAAGACGGTTACTTTCTGTCCCAGCTTTACCTGCGACAGTTGTTCGGAGGTGATGTAAGCACGAAGGTACATCTGTTCCGTATCGGCCACTTTGAAAAGCGGAGTGCCCATAGCTGTGAGTTCTCCCGCTTCGGCGTACTTTGCCAGTACAGTGCCGGTTATCGGAGAGGTGATGTGACACTTCTTCAACTGGTCTTCCACCTGTGCCACCTGAATACCAACGGATGAACTTTGCCACGTCAGGCTCTGGTGACTGTTGGACAAAGTAGAGTTCTGCGCAACAAGTTGCTTGCGGAGCACTTCAAGCTGATCTTCCGCATCATCCAGTTGTTTCTGGTTTGCCGCACCTACCTTTAGTAAGTTCGCCACACGGTTCCGTTCGCGTTGGGCGGCAGATATTTGTTCTTTGGTGGCTGCTACCTGTTTCAGGATATCAGGGCGCTGTTCTTCGACGGATTTAATGCTCGCCTCCAGTTGCAGCTTCTTCAGGTAGAGCTGTACGGTATCTACTACGCCGACTTCTTCACCGGCCTTCAGCAACATTCCTTCTTCAATATCGAAATAAAGCAGGCGGCCCGATGCTTCGGCAGATACAAGCACTTCCGTAGTCTCAAACGTTCCTGTTGCATCATATTTCGGGGCACCGTTTCCACAAGCGGAAAAGAGGGCCAATAGGGAACAAAGTCCCAGTAAATTCCTTGATTTCATAATGATCTATATTTTTATGCCTTTAATTATTCAATGTATATTTCAGATTCCAGATGTTCATCAGTAACTGCACCTCGTGCAAAGCCTTGGTTTGACGTGCCAGGTTCTCGGCAGTGATTTCACGAAGCATATCGGTTACGGTCAGCGTACCGTTCTCCACTTTAGCCTCGGCAGCCTTACGGATATTGACACGCAAACGGATAATCTCATCATCATCCACCATCTGCCGGCGCATGGACTGGATGGCCGAGCTTTGTTGGGTAGATTGCAGGTTGGTATTGAACAGGAACACATCGCGGCTGGTCTCCAACTTACGGCGGTTGTTATCTATCAGCCTGCGATCATTGCGCAACGTGTAGAGGCTACCGAAATTCCACGACATACGGACTCCCGCTACATAGTATGCGGAGAAATCATCTTTCAGCATGTTCAATCCCGGATTTCCGTAAGCTCCCTGCACGAACAGCCCGAAGCGGGGACGGAAGCGCGTCTTCAATGAAGACTCTTGCACGTTCAATTGTCCGCCTTGGGCATCGAACCAGCGAAGTTCCGGACGGTTGTTCACCAATGAAGTGGATTCAAAAGTATCAGCAGGCTTCTCAAATGTAGTTCCGGAAGCGATTTCCTTTCCTATAAAGATAGAGAGCATACTCAGATAGGCCTGGCGCGAAGATTCCAGCTCAATGCGTTTCTGCTTCGTGTTCAATATCTCCACGCTTACGGCATCCAGATCGCTCTGATTGGCAATGCCGTTTGCTATATAGTTGGATACTTGCTGATGGGTGCGTCCCAAGTCTTCCTGTAAAAGCTGATTCTGTTTCAACTGTTCGTCCAGCAACAAAATGCCGAAATATAGCTGATTCACACGATCATTCAGCGCATACATATCTACTTCCTGCTTCCCACGGTCTATCTCCGAAGTAGCCCGGGTCAGTTGTTTCTTGGAACGGATATCTCCACCGTCCCAGATGTTCTGCGACACTTCCAGCATCACCTGGTACTGATCTTTGGGCATACTCTTTATATCGATTCCCGGAACGTCCACCGGCAGCTTTGTAACATCACTTTGATAGGTTGCTTTTCCCGAAAGGGTGAATTGTGGCAGATAGCCTTTTCCGGCATTCTCCAGGTTATACTCCCGGGCTTTCTCTATCAGACCGTATTGCCGCACCAGCGGATAATTAGTCTGTGCCGAGTGTTGGCATCCCTCCAGCGTGAGCTGCGCATGTGCCAGCATTGCCGCAAGAACAAAGGAAAAAGAGAGAATAGTTCGTTTTACTTCCATATACATTTCTTGTTTATTTCTTGTTATGTTTATAGGACGCAAAGATAGAGCTTAAAAGTATATGGATACATTCTATTTGTGCGTTATGATGTTCCATTTATCCGATCATCAGTATAAAAAGATAAGAAAACCCATTGTTTTCTTATCTTTGCCACAGATATAGATAAGTTAAAGGAGGAAAAGGATATGGAAAAGAGCAAACCTATGGAGCTTGGACTTGGCGAGCTGCTGAGCAATCAAAACATCGTAAACAACAACAGTTTCCGCTTTATCAACCGTGACCTCGGCATTGTCATCAGCTTTGCCCAAATGGAAAGTATCCTCTTTAGTACAGGGAAACCCTACCGCACCAGAGAAAGTCGGATCATCCGGATACTGAAAGGTGAAGGACGGATTTCCATCAATCTGATAGAATATAAGGTAAAGGAACCAATGATTATTATCAGTCCTTGCAATTCACTGATAGAAATTCTGGAAATCAGCGAGGATTATGACTTTCAGGTCATTGTTCCCGACAATAACTTTCTGCCCATCGCACAAGGAAGTGCACTGACGGATTCGTACACAAAACATGGCATTTTCATTTCGCCCACAGAGGAAGAATTACAGCAAATCGATGCTTTCTTTTCAATGATATGGGATACCGTGCACAAAGTTCCGTTCCGCCGGGAAGTAGCGCAACACTTGATTATAGCATTGCTCTATAATATAAGGTATATACATGCAAAGAACGAAGAGTCCGCCCCATTGCAGCTCTCACGCCAGGAAGAAGTATTCCGCCGCTTCATCGGGTTGGTTAATGAACACAGCAAACGTGAACGTAACATCAGTTTCTATGCAGATAAACTTTGTCTGACTCCTCATTATCTAAGTACGGTTATTCGTGAAGTAAGCGGGCAGACGGTAATGCAGTGGATTAACCAAGCCGTTATTCTTGAAGCAAAAGTGCTGCTGAAACACAGCGACTTGTTGGTATTCCAAATCTCGGATGAACTGGGATTTCCCAATCCGTCATTCTTCAGCAAATTCTTTAAACGGATGACGGGGATGACACCGGCGGAATATCAAAAGAAACGCCACACCTGAGCAGGGCAAATGCCACACCTAAACGGGGCAAACTCCACACTTCACACTCGTCCAAGTGTGGCATCGGCACCCACGAAGTGTGGCATTGCGGGTGCTGAAACACAGCATTGGAAAACATTCAACTGAAAATGAGAAACTTTCATCTTATAACAAGATGATACGCTTCTGCATAATATCCACCAATTGCGCTTTCAACAACTTGGCATTGATAGGCTTGGGCATATATCCATCGAATCCGCTTTCCATCACCTTCTGTTCATCCGAAGCATAGGCAAAGGCTGTAACGGCAATGATAGGAATCTTTGCAGAATACTTGCGAATCTCACGGGCAGCCTCGTAGCCGTTCATTACAGGCATATTAATATCCATCAATACAATCTGAGGATTATGTTTCCGGAACATTTCCACAGCCTCCATACCGTCCCAGGCATGAATCAAATGATAGTCATATTTCAGGATGGATTCAAAAAGCTTATAATTGCTTGCATTATCTTCTGCAACCAGTATGGTCAATTTGTTTCTTTCTATCGAAACGGGTTGAATATCTTTGGGCATCTGTTTCTTGTCTTCCTTCACAGCCGGTTTGTAGGGAAGCGTAAACCAGAAAGTAGAGCCTTTACCCTCTTCCGATTCCACGCCGATTCTGCCACCCATATGATCCATCAGTGTTTTACAGATAGAAAGTCCCAACCCTGTTCCCTGGGCAAAAGAGTTCAGCTTGACGAAACGCCCGAAAATGTTTTGTTGCTTATCCTTCGGAATTCCACATCCGGTATCGGTCACATAGAAATATAATTCATTCTCCCGCATTTCATAGCCAAAACGAATGCTGCCTTTTTCGGTAAACTTAATGGCATTTGTCACAAGGTTAATCATCAATTGGGACAAACGGTTCTTTTCCGTATAAGCCATACATGGCCCGGCAGGTTCCACAAACTCCAGTTTCACCGCATCCGTCTTCACTCTCAACAAGAAGCCACGCTCCAGTTCCCTCATCAACTCATTCAGTTCGATATTAGAGTAATTCAACTCCAACGTTCCCGCCTCAATCTTCGACAAATCAAGAATATCACTGATGAGTTGCAGCAACAAGGTATTATTGTTTTCGATGATGCTGACATATTCCTGTTTTTCCTCTTCTTCCTCGGTAGACGCCAATATCCCCGAAAAACCGACAATAGCATTCAACGGGGTGCGGATTTCATGGCTCATATTAGCCAGGAAGGCCGACTTTAAGCGATTGGATTCTTCGGCAAGGTCTTTGGCTGTTGTAAGTTCCTGCTCCATCTTCTTCCGGTTGGTGATGACAAGAGACGAGCCTACCAGTGTCAATGGCTTTCCATCTTCGTCACGAGCTTCTACGGCAGCCTGTGCTTCCACCCACTCCACCTTGTGCAGATTGTTTTTCTGCACATTGACGATGCGGTATTCTTCTTTCACTTTTTCCGCCCGTCCTTCTATCAAGTCCCGGTAGGCCTGTTTCACCCGTTCACGGTCTTCCTTGAAGATTTTTGAGAAATACTGAGAATCGGGCACAGATAGTTGTGAATCTTCCACCTCCTGTTCGTCAGTACTCAGTTCAATCGGTCTATTGATATCACACAGGATTGTTTTGCTCTTCAGATCCCACTTCCAAGGTACAATATTGGCAACATCAAGAGCCATAGCCAACTTGCTGTTGGTAGCACTCAGCTTTTGCTGTGCTTTGTGCAGCTCCGTACTGTCCAGACAGAAGATATCAATCATATTTCCCTGATGGGTTCCTTTCAATACCACATCGTAAAAAGTATCGATGGCTTTAAAGTAGTAAGGGAATGTGATGGCTCTTTTCTCCGTCAACGCCATCTTTGTAAAATGCAGGAATTCGGGCATGGATTCCGGGAATATTTCACTTCCTTTTCTGCCTATGACTTCTTCCTTGCGATAGAAGTGTTTCTCAAATTCTGAATTTACATTCCGGTAAATCAATTCAATAGGATTACCGTTCTTATCGGTCACCAGCTCTTCCTGCATATAGAGTATGGGCATATTGTTCACCAACATCTTATAAGTAGCCATTGCATCTATCTCGTTCTGTTGTGCTTTCTTCAATGCATTCAAGTTGCGAATACGATACAGGAAGAGCAGTGTAATAAGCAAAATAGAGAAAAGAGTTCCCAAGATAAAATACCGGTAATGCTCCCAAAACGTAGGCGGTTTATTCAGGAAACGGGTATTGGCAGGACACGTGGAAAGAGAAAGCCCGTCACGTACCAGTATTTCATAATTAATAACAGGCGCCCCATCTGTGGGGATATAGCAAGGAATATGGCGTGCCTGTTTGTCTTTCAACACATCCGAAATGGTTTGAATCAATGCCGCATCATAACGATCCTGATTGTAAGTATATCCACCCAGCATACCTTCTTTTCCACTTGCTATATTTACCATACTCAAAGAAAAGATAGGAACGGAAGTAGCAGCTATAAGCTTATGAGAATTAGTGGCTAACATGCTAGTACCGGCAAATGCGTATTTGTAGAACCACGAGGCGAACAGAACTCCCGTTGTTTTAGTGTCTACGAAATACAGGGAATCCAACAGCTGATTGGTCGTCATATTTTCAGCAGACCAAAATTTATACTTGATATCCGGATATTTCGTATTCAGTTCTTGCTCGATAAGTGCGGAGTTGTCTTGATTGACTTTGCGCCCGTCACCTATAAATATAAACTCTTTCATTCCGGGAATCATCTGTTTCATCAGGCGAATGTTTTCCGGGATATACAAATCAGCGTACAGATAAACTAAATTGTAGGGGTCAACCAAATAAGAAAGAGGAGTTCGTTCTTCCGGTGTAGAAGGCCGTCTGTGGATATAAGCTTCATAAGAATCTAAATAATCTTCCTGTGCGCAAAGCACAATGGGAATATCTCCCCACACTTTTCTATATTCATCCCGCAACAACAATGCCGGATTTCCCAGTAATAACAACATACGTGGAGAACGGCCTTCATATTTATCGAATAGATTGCGCTTGGCTTCTTCCAAAATGGAATCATTTTCAACCAGCAGCATATTCAGATGCTCTACGTAGAGAGTGACCCCAGGATCTTTTTGGACGAATTCCGTAACGTTGGAAATGAGTCGGCTACTCCAAGGAGATGATTCCGTATATGAGTTTATACAAAGGATATAACTTTTACCATCTATCGCATCTTTTTGTGCAAAAGCCGAATTTTCAGACAAGAGGTAGAAAAACAGAAGTAGAAGACATTTTTTCATCTGTACCAGAAGAATTTTATGTTATGCGAAATATTTGCTTGTTTCATTTTGCAATGCAAAAGTAGCAAAAAAAGAAGAAATACAACTATATAAATAAAAAAGAGAACCTTTTTTATTCTATAAAAGGTTCTCCATCATCAAGTTCAGAAGTATCTATAACTACTTTCTCATTTTTTCCCTGCAATAGGACCGGTGGCCATAAATCACAATCACCACAAAACAGATGAACGGAAGGATGAATGACAAGTTCACAGCAGGCATACCCAGCAATGTACCACAGTCTATAATGCTTGCCTGAACCGGAGGTAATACCGAACCTCCGAGAATCGCCATAATCAATCCGGCAGCACCGAATTTGGCATCATCTCCCAATCCCTGCAAGGCTATACCGTAGATTGTGGGGAACATCAGAGACATACAAGCAGATACTCCTACGAGGCAGTACATTCCCCAGATATCCTGGAAACCAATCACCCCGGCCGTGAAGAAGCAAGCTGCAATAGCCAGTACTTTCAGCAACAGCCCCGGACTGAGATACCTCAGGATAAACGTACAGATGAAGCGGCTGGCACAGAAGATAATCATAGCCACAATGTTATATTGCTGTGAAAGCACTTCCGCAGCTTTCTCTTCCATTCCTTCCGACATGAAATAGCGCGTACCATATTGAATGATAAATGTCCAGCACATAATCTGCGCACCTACATAAAAGAACTGTGCGATAACTCCTTCGCGGTAATGGTGTATACCGAATATACGTTTCAAAGTAGGCAGGAAGTTGATGTTATGAGACTGATCGCCATTCTTCGGCATCTTCACCATACGGATCACGATCAGCATAGCCAGAATGACAAGCCCGATAATCAGATAAGGCGCAATCAGTACCATCAGGTCTGAATCACGTACCGCAGCAAATTCTGTATCCGAAAGCTGGCTACGCTCCATCGTATCCATCGGGTTCAAGCGATTCTGAATAAAGTTCATCGCCACGTACATACCTAATAACGAGCCCATCGGATTGAAAGACTGTGCAAGGTTCAGGCGGCGGGTGGATGTAGCTTCATCACCCATAGAAAGGATATAGGGATTACAGCTGGTTTCCAGAAACGAGAGTCCGCATGTCAGGATAAAGTAGGCTATAAGGAAGGGATAGTAATTACCCGTCAGCATGGCGGGATAGAACAGGAATGCACCGATAGCATACAATCCCAGTCCCAGCAGTACTCCTGCTTTATATGAAAAGCGGCGGATAAAAATAGCTGCGGGGAATGCCATGGCAAAATATCCGCCATAGAAAGCCACCTGCACCAGTGCCCCGTCGGTAACACTCATACGGAAAATCTTGGAAAAGGCTTTCACCATCGGATTCGTGATATCGTTGGCAAAGCCCCACAAGGCAAAGCAACTGGTGATAAGAATGAACGGAATGAGGTAGCTTACTCCGTCTTTACTGATAATGCTGTTTTTCTTAGTGTTGTTCTTCATGGTAGTTATTTCTTTGGCTGGGATTAGTCATAAAGGTGGAAAATACGCTCCATCGGTTGCCATTTCTCGGCGGCAGTGGAACCGGGTTTCACAAGCTGGAAGATGGCCATATAGTCTTCCCATTCCTGTTGTCGGGGCAAGGAAGCGAGGCGCTCCATAGCTGCATCCCAGTCAAACCCTACAGGCACTTCGACTATCATAAACAGGCGGGTGTCCAAAAGATATATTTCCATTTCCAGAATACCGGCTTCACGGATACCGGCAGGTATTTCGGGCCAGATAGCCCCTTGGCTGTGCCGGCGACGGTATTCGGCTATCAACTGCGGATCGTCACGGAGTTCCAGTGTCCGGCAGATACGCTCCACCGGCTGATGATGCTCTTTGGCGGGATAACGTTTGATTGATGTGTCCATAGTAAATCAATATTGAAACGCAAATAAACACAGATTTTAGCAGATTAAAAAGTGATACGATAATTATCTACGCAAAGCAGTGTTTATCTGCGTTCCGGCTAAGTTATTAAATAAATTCTTTGATTTCTTCACGGCTGCCGATCTCTCCTTTGGCAATGGCTTGCACCAGGATATTACCGATAGCAGTTGCCTCTACAGGTCCGGCATAGACGGGAATACCCAAAGCCTCGGCTGTCAGGCGGTTCAGCAGTGAATTACGGCATCCGCCACCGATGATATTGAGCTGTTCTATCGGAGCGGGAAGCAGACGATTCAGTTGGTCTATTCCTTGCTTATAGCGCAGGGCGAGTGATTGGAGTACACAACGCACTACCTCACCGTAAGTTTCCGGTATAGGCTGTCCGTGCGCTTCACAATATTCCGCAATGGCATCCTCCATATCCACAGGGTTCTGGAATATTTTATCATCTACGTCAATGACGGATGGAATATCCGCAGATTCAGCGGCAGAAAGCAAGAAATCGTATTCACATCGCTCTCCTCTTTCTTTCCATTGTGCCATAAGACGTTGTAAGATCCAAAGCCCGGTGATATTCTGAAGAAAACGAATCTTACCACCTACCCCGCCCTCATTGGTGAAGCCGGCGCGGCAAGCTTCTTCCGTGAGGATAGGTTCATCCAGTTCAACACCCAGCAGAGACCACGTACCGGAACTGAGGAAGGCACAACGGGATTTATCCACCTGTGTCGAAGGAATCGCATAAACAGCACTTGCCGTATCGTGCGAACCGACAGCTATGACATCCACTTCATCCGTCAGACCAATTTCTTCAGCAATCTCCCGTTTCAGTTTGCCACGTACCGTACCGGGCATCACAATGTCTCCGAAGAGATGTGCAGGTACTCCCAAGCGATGGATGAGTGGCTGATTCCAAGTCCGGCTACGTGCATCAAGCAGTTCGGAGGTGGATGCAATGCAGTATTCATTATTTGCCACCCCTGTGAGGAAGTAACTGAAAAGATCGGGCATAAACAGAAGACGGTCTGCAACTTCCAATTGCGTATCACCACTTTTCTTCATGCTGTAAAGCTGGAAAAGTGTATTGATGGACATCACTTGTATGCCGGCTTCGGAATAATGCCGGACAAGGTTGTCACCGAAAAACTCTTCCGGCAAACCATCCGTTCGGGGATCACGATAACACACAGGATTTCCCAGCAAATTACCGTTACGGTCTATCAATCCAAAGTCCACACCCCAGGTATCAATGCCAATGCTCCTGATATGATATCCCTTGCGCACCGCTTGCCGGAGTCCGTTCTTCATCTCATCAAACAGAGCCAGAAAATCCCAGTACACATGGTTTCCCATCCGCACCTGGCGGTTTGGAAAGCGGTACACCTCTTCCAGTTTCAGCGTACCCTGGCAGATGGAACCGGCCATAACGCGACCGCTTCCACCTCCAAAATCTACTGCCAGATAGGTATTCATCATTTAGTCTTCTTTCCTAAAATGTATGTTTCAAGATCGTCGATCTCTTCAGGAGTAAGTACTGTGTAGTCTCCTCCGGACTGGATAATGATGCGGCATGCCATTTCAAAGAACATAGCGCGTTCAAAAGCCTGGTCGAAGTCCTTGCCACACACCACCTGCCCATGTTTCAGCAAGAGGACGGAATTATGATCTTTCAAAGCATCAATCACTCCCTGGGCCAATTCTTTCGATCCCGGACGATAATAAGGAACTACCGGAATCTCGCTTCCCACATGGCAGGGAATCTCTGCTGTTACGTTGAAGTTCGTAGGACGATTCTTCATACACGCCACAGCCGTGGCATAGTGTGACTGGAAATGCAGAACTACATTCACATCAGGACGCTCACGGAGTACTCCCAGATGGAAACCGCTTTCCATAGAGGGTTTCACTCCATTCAATACTTCTCCTGTAGAAAGGCGGCAGACAGCTACTTTTTCTTTAGGCAAAGAAGGTACCCATGAGCCTGTTCCGGAAAGCAGGACTTCGTCACCAATGCGCCAGGAGACATTGCCGCTACTGCATATTGTCAATCCGGCATCTCCTACCCGATGCGCCTGGGCTATGAATTGTTCTATGTGTTCGTTTGTTATCATGTCTATTTCTATTTGTTATTTATAGATAGGTCCGTACGTTGTGCAGGCTCTGTAATCAGCTCCTTCTTTATCCATACCGAATGCATTCCAGGCAGCAGGGCGGAATATCTTCTTCTCATCCACATTGTGCATGCAAACAGGAATACGAAGCATGGAAGCCAGCGTAATCAAATCCTGGCCGATATGTCCATAACTGATAGCACCATGATTGGCTCCCCAGTTATTCATTACCGAGTACACATCTTCAAATGCCGGTTTATCGCAAAGACGGGGCACAAACCAAGTAGTAGGCCAAGTACGGTCCGTACGTTCATCCAGCAGCTTGTGAACTTCCGGATCAATCTCTACCGTCCATCCCTCAGCAATCTGAAGCACAGGGCCAAGGCCTTTTACCAGATTCAGACGGGTCATAGTTACAGGCATTCCCCCCTTCGACAGGAAGTTGGAAGAGAAACCACCTCCACGGAAATAATCACGGTTAGCGGGATACCAGGTGGTAGCTTCAAGACATTTCTCCATTTCAGCCTCGGAGATTTCCCAATGAGGTTTCATGACAGGTTCACCCTGTGCATTTGTTTGCTGGCCTGTACCGTCCAGAGTGGTAGCACCGGAGTTAATCAGATGGATAATACCATTAGCTGCCAAACCGGTCAATTCTTTACCCGTAACACGTTTCACAGCTTCAGGACTCCAATATGTACGCACGTCAGAGAATATCTGTGCACGGTTTGTCAGCAAATGACCAAAGAGCATGGCTACACCGTTGCAGGCATCATTTTCAGTAGCTACTACGTATGCTTCACGGATACCGTTCCAATCAAAAGAAGTATTCAGCAGAGCTTCGGAGTAGTCACCATTCGGATAAAAATCCGTCCACTGGCGTTGTCCCTGGAACCCAGCGGCAATGGCATTGTGTCCAAGTGCTTCTTCCTTGAATCCCATTTCACGAAGTTTCGGATTACCTTGTATAAGATCGCGCATGATGAGAGTCATTTTCACAATAAACTCCCAATCTTCATCTTTTTGCTCACGGGTCTTGGTCTTTGCGGGGAGATTGAAATCCTTGCCCTCATTCTTCTTGCAATATTTCTCTGTCCATGCCATGGCTTTAGCGAACTCTTCCTTATCATAGATACCTTCAGTCATGCGACGGATAATTTCAGTCAGGTCTACAGATTCGCAACGAATGCCCAGATATTCCTGGAAGAAATCCGGATTCACAATAGAACCGGCAATACCCATGGATACGCTACCCATCGACAGATAAGATTTTCCGCGCATGGTCGCTACTGCCTGTGCGGCACGTGCAAAACGAAGCAGTTTTTCTGCAACGTCGGCAGGGATGGAATTGTCATCCAGATCCTGCACATCACGTCCGTAAATGCCAAAAGCAGGTAATCCTTTTTGTGCATGTCCTGCCAGTACAGCTGCCAGATATACAGCTCCCGGACGTTCCGTACCGTTAAATCCCCAAACAGCTTTCGGATAATACGGATTCATGTCCATAGTCTCGGCACCGTAACACCAGCAAGAGGTCACTGTGATAGTAGAACCCACGCCTTCGCGTTCAAACTTCTCGGCACAAGCCGCGCTTTCGGCTACGCGACCGATGGTACTGTCTGAAATCACACACTCCACCGGACTTCCGTCACCATTCTTCAAGTTACTGGTGATCAACTCGGCTACTGCTTTAGCCAGATTCATAGTCTTTTCTTCAAGGCTTTCACGTACGCCACCCTGGCGGCCGTCGATAGTGGGACGAATCCCGATTTTCGGATACTTTTTCATGCTATCATTTATTTGGTTAATAAAACATTATCTATGCTGAACTGTGCTGAAATCAGTTTGTAAAAAAAGGCTATAAAGAGCCTCTTAAATTTACTTCCGTCGGCAGACAAACTTGTATGGGTTTGCCACTCAAGATGAAATCTGCCGTCAGGATTCCCATCTTTTGCCAATCAACACTCATCACTGTTATTCCCTTATCAATCACTTCATAAGCCGGCGTATCATTATAGGCTATCAAGCCGAAATCAACGCCACACGTCAAACCTGCCGCACGGCTCTTCTTCACAATCTCCACCACATCCACCTGACGGATGGCGATATAGGCTTCACCGGAATACACTTCCCTGTCGTCCAAAGTCTCTATTATCTCACATTCCAATTGATGATCTGCACAATACTTCCTGAAATAATCGCACGTCTCCTTGGGATGCTTACTTTCCCGTGCCAGAAACAGAATAAGCTTGCGATAGTTCTGCAACCTCTCTGACAATTGAGCCATAGCTGCGTAAAAGGCTTCACCGAAGTCCTGACAGATGTATGAATATTCCCGCTTATCAAACTGCCCGAAATCAAGCAGCAACAGGCGGGAAGAGTCTATCTTATAGAGATAAGGAGAAATTTTTTCATTATCGAAGTTCATTACTACGTATTTATTATAGCGGCCAATGGAATCGCGAAGAATAGCATTGAACAACGCTTCGTTATACTGATGAAACCACAGGTCTACCTTATAACGCGTGGAAAGGCGGCGGATGATGCTGTTATACAGCGTATCTTTAAAGGGTGAATATTCATCGAGCAGCAGCAGGATATTTTTCTGGCGGTTCACCACATAGTAACCTTTACCGGGGGTAGAGTCGATAATCCCCCGCTCCTTCAGATCAATAAAAGCTTTAAAAACCGTGTCGCGGGAAACTTTATAATCGTGGCTCAGTTGATTGATGGAAGGCAGGGCGGTATCCGTCTTGTAACGTCCCATGGAAATGTCCTGGCTGATCAAATCGGCCAGTTGTTTTACCTTCGTCGTTTGTTGCCCGAAAATTGTTTTCATATTGCGTATACAGGTTTAATCAAAGTAAGGATGACACAGGCAACTGTGCTGAACTGTGCTGGTGCAAAGAAAGATTATTTATTCTGAATCAGCAAGAAATAGGGATATGTTTTGCAGCATATAAAAAGCAAAAGCCCCGTTACATTTTTGTAATGCAACGAGACCCGCTATTTCTAAAGTTATCAAAACAAGTCCGAATGTGTTCCAGTATTAAGCAGCAATAAAGTCAATTCTTTATCATTCTGCTCCCATATCAACAACCAATCCGGCTTTATATGACACTCCCAATATCCTGAAAATTGTCCCGACAATATATGAGGTTTATATTCAGCCGGCAAAGAACCGTTTTCTTGTAAAAGAGTTATCACTTTATGCAAAAGTTCAATATCTAATCCTCGTTTTTGGCAACGCTTTAAATCTTTCTTAAACTGTCCGGTATATATCAAGGTATATGCCATCAGCCTAATATTTGCTTAAATAACTCATCTGCATCTTTTGCTTTATACACGCGCCCGGTCTTCACATCCTCCATAGCCTTTTCTATACCTGACTTTTTGTCAGTAATAGTCCAGCCCATCTTCTTTGCCAATTCTTTGAATAACTTTAAGTCAGCTTTCGGCAACTCAAATGAAATGGTTTCCATCGTTGTATCCATAATATACTCTCCTATATTTTTATAGTTGTAAATGCAAAGTTAAACCATTCTCTTTGACTAACAAATGTTTTTCTCACTTTGTTATACAGAGATTATTTATACTCCGCCCACGATTTAATTGCCAGATCGTCCAGCGTCATCGTACAGAAAGCATTGATGAAAGCACTTGCCAGGCGGGCATTCGTAATTAGCGGAACATTCAGGTCGATAGCGGCACGACGAATCTTATATCCGTTGCTCAACTCACCCGCAGTGAGGTTCTTCGGAATATTCACCACCATGTCGATCTCCTTTTTGTGCAGCATATCCAACGCTTGCGGCTGTTGGTTAGTCTCACTGGGCCAATACACCTGCGTATTCTCCACCCCATTCTCCGTAAGGAACTTACTGGTACCTCCCGTTGCAAAAAGCTTATACCCTTTTTGCTGAAGCAGGCGGGCAGCGGAAAGCATTTCCACCTTCTGTTTCGGTGTACCGGTAGAAAGCAGAATATTTTTCTTCGGTATGCGGTAGCCTACAGAAAGCATAGCCTTCAGCACGGCACAGGACGTATCACTTCCGATACAACCAACCTCACCTGTAGATGCCATATCCACACCCAACACCGGGTCGGCCTTTTGCAAGCGATTGAAAGAGAACTGACTGGCCTTGATGCCTACATAGTCCAGTTCAAAGAGATTCTTATTCGGCTTCTCTACCGGAAGCCCTAACATCACCTTCGTAGCCAATTCGATAAGATTAATCTTCAGCACCTTGCTGACGAACGGGAAACTACGGGATGCACGTAGGTTACATTCAATCACCTTAATGTCATTCTCACGGGCCAGATACTGGATATTGAACGGACCGGAGATATTCAGTTCGCGTGCAATCTCACGACTGATACGCTTAATGCGGCGTACCGTCTCCACATAAAGCTTCTGAGGCGGAAATTGAATCGTAGCATCACCCGAATGTACCCCGGCAAACTCAATATGTTCAGAGATAGCGTATGCCACAATTTCTCCATTCTGTGCCACCGCATCCATCTCCACCTCCTTGGCATGTTCAATGAACTGGCTGACAACCACCGGATGCTTCTTCGATACATTGGCCGCAAGTTGCAGGAAGCGTTCCAGTTCTTCCTGATTGGAACAAACGTTCATTGCAGCACCTGAAAGCACGTATGACGGACGCACAAGTACCGGGAAACCTACTTCTTCCACAAACTCGTTGATGTCGTCCATGCTCGTAAGCTCGCGCCAGCGAGGCTGGTCTACGCCGATACGATCCAGCATGGCAGAGAACTTCTCACGGTCTTCGGCATTGTCAATGCTTTTGGCGGAAGTACCGAGTATAGGTACCTTCTGCGCATCCAAACGCAGGGCAAGGTTATTCGGTATCTGACCACCGGTAGAAACAATCACCCCGTGCGGATTTTCCAGTTCAAGGATATCCATTACCCGTTCGAAGGTAAGTTCGTCGAAGTAGAGGCGGTCGCACATATCATAGTCTGTAGATACGGTTTCGGGATTATAGTTGATCATAACGCTGCGATACCCCTCTTTACGGATGGTATTCAGTGCCTGTACACCGCACCAGTCAAACTCTACGGAAGACCCGATACGATACGCACCGGAACCAAGTACAACGATGGATTTACGGTCACCGAGGTAATGAACATCATTAGCGATGCCACTATACGTCAGATACAGGTAATTAGTCTGTGCAGGATATTCGGCAGCAAGAGTGTCTATTTGCTTCACTACAGGGACAATGCCAACGCTCTTACGATGATTGCGTACATAGAGGATACCGTCTTCCATGTCTCCTTCATAACCGATGGCACGGGCTATCTGGAAATCGGAGAAACCTTGTACCTTGGCTTTTTTCAGCAATTCCAAAGGCAGATCGGCTATCTGTTTGTGGTTCTTACTCCACTGTTCCAACTCTTTGCTGGTGTTCATTATGTTCATCAGCTTCTCCAGGAACCACTTATCGATCTTCGTCAGTTCGTGCACCTGATCAACGGTATATCCGGCACGGAAAGCTTTGGATATGACGAAGATACGCTTGTCCGTCGGTTCACGGAGCGCCTTGTCTATATCAGAGATAACAAGTTCCTTATTTTCCACGAAACCATGCATCCCCTGTCCTATCATACGCAGACCTTTCTGAATGGCTTCTTCAAAAGTACGGCCGATAGCCATCACCTCGCCTACTGACTTCATGCTGGAACCCAGTTCCTTGTCTACACCATGGAACTTACCCAAGTCCCAACGGGGTATTTTGCAGACCACATAATCCAATGCAGGTTCAAAGAAAGCACTTGTGGTTTTCGTTACAGAATTCTTCAAGTCGAACAATCCGTAGCCAAGACCGAGTTTTGCAGCAACGAAAGCAAGCGGATACCCCGTAGCTTTAGAAGCCAGAGCAGAAGAACGGCTCAAGCGGGCATTTACTTCAATCACTCTATAATCTTCACTTTCAGGATCATAAGCATACTGCACATTACATTCTCCTACAATACCGATATGGCGAATGATACGGATAGCAAGTTCGCGCAGCTTATGATAATCGGAGTTACTGAGCGTCTGAGACGGAGCTATAACAATGGACTCTCCCGTATGGATGCCCAGCGGGTCGAAGTTCTCCATATTACAAACGGTAATACAGTTGTCAAAGCGGTCGCGCACCACCTCATACTCCACTTCTTTCCATCCACGCAAGGATTTTTCCACAAGCACCTGTGGAGAGAAGGAGAAAGCTTTCTCAACCAATACATCCAGTTCTTCTTCATTGTCACAGAAGCCGGAACCCAGTCCGCCAAGCGCGTATGCAGCGCGGACAATCACCGGATAACCCAATTCGGCAGCAGCACGACGGGCATCAATGGCATTTTCTACGGCTTCGCTTTTGATAGTCTTTACATCGATTTCATTCAGCTTATGCACGAAAATCTCACGGTCTTCCGTATCGATAATGGCTTGTACGGGAGTACCGAGAACTTTTACACCATATTTCTCAAAAATTCCGTCTTTGTAGAGGGCAACACCGCAGTTCAGTGCCGTTTGTCCACCAAAGGCAAGCATAACGCCATCCGGACGTTCTTTTTCGATGACTTTCTCTACAAAATAAGGAGTGACAGGCAGGAAATAAATCTGGTCGGCAACGCCTTCCGAAGTCTGCACAGTAGCGATATTCGGGTTGATAAGAACGGTGTAGATACCTTCTTCTTTCAAGGCTTTGAGTGCCTGGCTGCCGGAGTAGTCGAACTCACCTGCCTCGCCGATTTTCAGTGCACCGGAACCGAGTAGCAGGACTTTCTTTATATTGTTTTCTTTCATTTGTTGTACGTTTATAGGTGATTACAGCAGTTTCACGAACTCATCAAACAAAAACTCCGTATCCGTCGGTCCGCTGGCAGCTTCCGGATGGAATTGTGCAGAGAACCAGGGATTCCGTTTATGTTTAATGCCCTCATTAGACCCGTCGTTCATATTGATGAACAGCGGTTCCCAATCTTCCGTCAGCGTAGTGTTGTCCACTGCATAACCATGGTTCTGCGAAGTGATGAAGCAACGTTCCGTGCCCACCATACGCACCGGCTGGTTGTGACTGCGATGACCATATTTCAGCTTGTATATCTTTGCTCCTCCTGCCTTGCTCAGCAACTGATTTCCCATGCAGATACCGAAGATAGGTAGTTTTTCATTCTTCATTGCCCGGCGGATATTCTGCACCGCAGCATCACAGGTATCCGGATCACCCGGGCCGTTACTAATGAAAAGTCCGTCGAACTCCAGTTCATTATAATCATAATCCCAAGGCACACGGATGACTTCCACATCACGCTTCAGCAGACAGCGAAGAATATTGCTCTTCACTCCACAATCCACCAGGACTACTTTCTTCTTACCCGCACCTTCGTTGTACCGGATTATCTCCTTGCAACTCACCTTATCCACATAATTCACTCCCGCATACACGGCATCGGGCACATTCTCCGGTTCATCGTCAAAGACGATCTTACCCATCATCACGCCATGTTCGCGGAGCACCTTTGTCAGCTCACGCGTATCGATACCTGTGATGCCCGGCACCTGTTCGCGCTTCAGCCAATCAGCAAGGCTTTCCACAGCGTTCCAATGGCTAAAGTCCTCACTATAATCACTTACAATGATGGCTTCCGCATGGATACGTTCGCTTTCCATAAAGGTAGCCAGTCCATTCGGTTCGATAGTGAAAGGCGGCACACCATAATTGCCCACCAACGGATAAGTGAGCGTCATCAACTGTCCGGCATACGAGGGGTCAGTCAAGCTCTCGGGATACCCCGTCATAGCTGTGTTGAAAACCACCTCTCCCGCTACCGGCTTTTCGTAGCCAAACGACTTGCCGTGGAAGCGGCTCCCGTCGTCGAGGATAAGAGTTACATTTCTCATGTTAGTTAGTGATTAGTGTTTAGTGATAAGCAATTAACGTTAATCACTTATCACTAAACACTATTTCGTTAAAATTGATATACTTGTTCTATATAGTCAATAAAGGCATTATTCAGCATCTTCACCCCGCCCGGCGTAGGATAATCACCGCTGAAATACCAGTCTCCCCAATGATTGGGGCAAGCCTCATGCAGCCCCTCCAACGGTTGGTATACGATTTCCACCTTCGCCTTTGTTCCGGCAGGTGTCAGCAGTTCCACCATCTTGGCGGAGATTTCCTCGTCAGTAAAGGGTGCATAGATATCCTTCACATAGTTCACCATTTGCTCCTTCGGCAGTCCTACCTGGTCTTTCGATTTGCGGTAGGCAGCGGCAATCACATCTTTCATATCCCGGTCTTTCAGCAACTCGATGGCTGCTTTAAAAGCAATGAATTCACTCATCTTTGCCATGTCGATGCCGTAATAATCAGGATAACGTACCTGCGGGGAAGAAGAAACAATCACAATCTTCTTGGGGCCCAGACGGTCGAGAATACCGATGATACTCTGTTTCAGAGTAGTTCCGCGCACAATGGAGTCGTCGATAATGACAAGATTGTCCACACCCGGCACCAGACTGCCATAGGTGATATCATACACGTGCGCAGCCAAGTCATTGCGGCTGTTTCCTTCTGCAATAAACGTGCGCAGTTTGATGTCCTTGATGGCTACCTTTTCGCTACGGATACGGCGGGAAAGAATCTGTTCCAGCTCTTCCAGACTGGGGCTATGTCCCAGGGAAGCGATCTGTTGCACTTTCTCTTCATTCAGATAATCATCCAGTCCCTGCAACATGCCGTAGAAAGCAACTTCCGCTGTATTTGGGATGAAGGAAAACACGGTATGGTCAAGGTCTTTATTGATGGCTTTCAATATGTTAGGTATCAGTTTCTCACCCAATAGTTTACGTTCCCTGTAAATATCCACATCACTGCCTCGTGAGAAATAAATACGTTCGAAAGAACAAGGTTTCACCTCGCGTACTTTATTGATTTGGGTGGTGCGCAGCTTACCTGTCTTGTTAATCAGCAAGGCTTGTCCGGGCATCAATTCCTTAATGCTGGCTGCCGGCACATTGAAAGCGGTTTGTATCACAGGGCGTTCGCTGGCAAGCACTGCCACTTCATCATCCTGATACCAGAATGCGGGGCGGATTCCCCACGGATCGCGCACGGCAAACGATTCACCGCTTCCCGTCAGTCCGCATATTACATAGCCCCCGTCCCACTCCTTGCTCGAAGTACGCAGCACGTTTGCCAGGTCCATATGATCTTCTATATAGTGAGTCACGCCCATGCCTGTCAATCCTTCCGCTTCGGCAAGATTGAAGAGGCGCTCCACTTCACGGTCGAGACGGTGCCCCACTTGTTCCAGCATGATGTATGTATCGGCATACTTCCGTGGATGCTGGCCGATAGCAGTGATACGTGCAAAGATCTCATCCACGTTCGTCATGTTGAAATTGCCGCAAAGAGCAAGGTTCTTAGCCCGCCAGTTGTTACGCCTCAGGAAAGGGTGCACATAGGAAATGCCGCTCTTTCCGGTAGTGGAATAGCGCAAGTGCCCCATGTAAGCCTCGCCCGCAAAAGGGAGGTACTTCTTAGCGTAATCCGCATCATGAAGCTGCTCTTTTGTCAGATCCTTAAAGTTGCTTTGCACCGTACCGAATATCTCGGTAATGGCACCCGAACCGAGTGCACGCTCACGGAACATATACTCCTCACCGGGATTTGCTTCCAGCTTTACGCAAGCCATACCGGCGCCTTCTTGTCCGCGGTTGTGCTGTTTCTCCATCAGAAGATAGAGTTTGTTCAAACCGTACATCCATGTGCCGTACTTCTGTTCATAGTATTCCAGAGGTTTCAGCAGGCGTATCATGGCAACGCCACATTCATGCTTCAGTTCTTCCATCAGTTCATTTACAATTTACAATGTACAAAGTACAATTTATCGTTTACTATTTATTTCGTATTACCCTCTTTATTCCACTGTGACGCTCTTCGCCAAGTTTCTCGGCTGATCCACATCCATCCCTTTGCATACTGCGATATGATAGGCCAGTAACTGCAACGGTACTGTAGTAATTAACGGGTCGAGGCACTCGATTGTTTCCGGCAACTCAATACAAGTATCGGCAATCTTGCTGATAACCGTATCCCCTTTTGTCACCAGGGCAATCACTTTGCCCTTACGCGCCTTGATTTCCTGTATATTGCTCAATACTTTCTCATAAAGCCCGTTCTGTGTAGCAATCACTACTACCGGCATTTCAGCATCTACCAGTGCGATAGGCCCGTGCTTCATTTCAGCAGCCGGATAACCCTCGGCATGGATATAAGAGATTTCTTTCAGCTTCAACGCACCTTCCAGGGCTACGGGATACGAATATCCGCGTCCCAGATAGATAAAGTTATGCGCATACGTGAAGATTTTGGAAAGCTCTGCAATGCTGCCATTCAGCTTCAGCACTTCTTTCATCTTATCAGGAATGCGGTTCAGCTCCTGCACAATGGCAAGGAATTGCCCCTCATCTATCGTATTCTTCTCCTTGGCAAGCGTCAGCGCCAGCATGGTGAGCACTGTCACCTGTCCTGTAAACGCTTTGGTGGAAGCCACTCCAATTTCGGGACCTACGTGTATATAAGAACCCGTATGCGTAGCCCTCGGAATAGACGAACCAATCGCATTACAGATGCCATAGATAAATGCCCCATGACTCCGCGCCAGTTCCACAGCTGCCAGTGTATCCGCCGTCTCGCCACTTTGCGAAATCGCAATCACCACATCCTTACTGTCTATCACCGGATCACGGTAACGGAATTCCGAAGCATACTCCACTTCCACCGGAATGCGGCAAAGACTTTCTATCAGATGCTTTCCGATAAGCGCCGCATGCCAGGAAGTACCGCACGCCACGATGATGAAACGTTTGGCTGCCAGCAGGCGGTCTTTGTTATCAATCACTGCGGAAAGCACCACATTTGTACTTTCTACATTGATACGTCCGCGCATACAGTCGTGAATGCAATCGGGCTGTTCAAAAATCTCTTTCAGCATGAAGTGCGGATAACCACCCTTTTCCAACTGTCCCAGATTCAGTGCCACCGTCTTCACTTCGTGCGGACATTCCACATTTTTCAGGTTCACCACCTTCAGTTTCTCTCCGCGGCGGATGACGGCGATCTCTTCATCTTCCAAATATACGACTTTATCTGTATATTCCACAATCGGCGTAGCATCCGAAGCCAGGAAAAACTCATCTTCACCGATACCTACCACCAACGGACTACTCTTGCGGGCTGCAATAATCTCATCCGGATTGTCCTTATCCAGCACGGCAATGGCATAAGCACCGATAACTTCACGCAACGCTAATTGCACAGCAGTCAGCAAATCTGTATTTTTGGATTTCTGGATGAATTCTATCAGTTGCACCAGTACTTCGGTGTCCGTACTGCTTTTGAATGAATAGCCTTTGGCCTGGAGTTTTTCTTTAAGGACGGCGTAGTTTTCGATGATGCCGTTGTGGATGAGAGCGAGATGTTCGGAAGAGGAATAATGAGGATGGGCGTTAGCGGAGCAAGGTTCCCCGTGCGTAGCCCAACGGGTATGGGCAATTCCGATGTTACCGGAAATATCTTTTTGAGTAACGAAAGTTTCCAGTTCCGAAACCTTACCTTTCGTTTTGTAAACGTTCAACTGTCGGTTATCACTGATTAATGCTACCCCTGCACTATCATATCCGCGATACTCTAATCGCTTCAATCCTTTGATAAGAATGGGGTAGGCTTTCTTTTGACCAATATAGCCTACTATTCCACACATACTAATTAATATTTGATTTTGCGCTGCAAAGATATAAAAACCTGAGAACATAAAGTTAATGTTTTGCCTATTTATTTATCAAAAGAATAGAAAAAAGTTATTTTCTTGTCAAAAAGTTAAAGAAAACAAACTTATTAAAGCAAAAGGAATAATTTTATAAATTCAAAGTAAGCAATGGAATTTTAGTTTTATATTGAAAGGAGATAGCGGAAAAATCTTCCAATCCGATAAAGAGTGTCGTTTTTCAAGGTTGCCAAATTGCCAAAAAGCCAAATTGCCAAGGCCAAAGGAAAAGGCCAAATAAGATAAAGAAAAACTGTTGGCGGGATTAGTTCATAATGGAAATCGTAATGAATAAATAGATACGCGGACGACGCGGACAAGGCGGACGAACGCGGACTTTTATTTTTCATCCGCAGATGACGCAGATAACGCCGATTCTTTTTCAATCTTCCGCTAAACATAGCGCAGCTTTAAAAATCTGTGTTATCTGCGTCATCTGCGGATGAAAAATTACTTGCATACCGAAGGGCAGTCTTACTCCGCGTTCGTCCGCCTTGTCCGCGTAGTCCGCGTACCTATTTTATTCATAACCCATCCGAAAGAAATTAATTCTGCCAACGGGTAAAGAGACTAAATCCATGTCAATCCCATATCAACACTGTATCAAGTCCGTACCATCTCCGTGTCTATAGGAACGGACTTGGTACGGAGTTGGTATGGACTTGACACGGAGTTGGTACGGACTTGGTTATATCCGGATAAGGATGAAACAAAAAAAAATGTCATGCACTTCCCTTTTGGCTATTTGGCATTATGGCAATATGGCAATTTCTCAAACGAGGGAAAGGTACACTTACAATACAGAATATAAATCGCACATTTTACTTCAATTTAAAACATAAAAGCATACATTTTATTTCAATTCAAAACACGGCTCCAATGAACAGATATTTTGCAAGTCACAAAAATCCGCATTATTATACCAATTTGAAATTAAATTAATACTTTTGCCAAACATTTTGATAGCAACAATAGGTATTACTACAGAATAAAGTAAACTTAAAAAGATGAAAGAAAAACTTTTTAACAACGAAACAAAAAGAAAAGCCGGACAACAGGGAAGGGAAGAAAGCCAACATCCTGTATATCAACGACAGCCCAGGCAGTTGGGCTTGTATGATGTAGAGAACGAGCATGACGCTTGTGGTGTCGGTATGTTAGTGAACATCCACGGAGGCAAGTCACACGAACTGGTGGAGTCTGCATTGAAGGTGTTGGAGAACATGCGTCATCGGGGTGCCGAAGGTGCGGATAACAAAACCGGAGACGGTGCCGGCATCATGCTGCAAATTCCGCATGAGTTTATTCTTTTGCAGGGTATTCCTGTTCCCGAGAAAGGGAAATACGGTACAGGCCTTCTCTTTCTGCCGAAAGATGAGAAAGACCAAGGTACTATCTTAAGTATCATCATCGAAGAGATTGAAAAAGAAGGATTGACATTGATGCACCTGCGCAATGTGCCCACCTGTCCCGAAATTCTGGGAGAATCGGCACTTGCCAACGAACCGGATATCAAACAGATTTTCATCACCGGATTTACGGAAAGCGAGACAGCCGACCGTAAACTCTATCTCATAAGAAAAAGAATAGAAAACAAAGTACGCAAATCGGATATTGCCATGCGTAAGGATTTCTACGTTGTCTCCCTATCCACGAAGAACATCATCTATAAAGGTATGCTCTCTTCACTGCAACTGCGAGGCTACTTCCCCGATCTGACAAACCCTTACTTCACCAGCGGCATAGCATTGGTGCACTCTCGCTTCAGTACCAACACCTTCCCTACCTGGGGACTGGCACAACCGTTCCGCCTCCTGGCACACAATGGCGAAATCAACACCATCCGCGGCAACCGGGGTTGGATGGAAGCCCGTGAAAGCGTGCTCTCCTCTCCCGTCCTGGGCGACATCAAGGAGATACGCCCCATCATTCAGCCGGGGATGAGCGACAGTGCCTCACTGGACAATGTATTGGAATTTCTCGTTATGTCAGGCCTCAGCCTGCCGCATGCCATGGCCATGCTGGTGCCGGAATCTTTCAACGAAAAGAACCCCATCAGCGAAGATTTGAAAGCATTCTATGAATACCACTCTATCCTGATGGAACCGTGGGATGGCCCTGCCGCCCTGCTGTTCAGCGACGGGCGTTTTGCAGGCGGTATGCTCGACCGTAACGGATTACGTCCTGCACGCTATCTGATTACGCACAACGACATGATGGTAGTTGCCAGCGAAGTGGGTGTAATGGATTTCGAACCGGGAGACATCAAAGAGAAGGGACGCCTACAACCAGGCAAGATACTACTGGTAGATACCGAAAAAGGAGAAATCTACTACGACGGAGAATTGAAAAAACAGTTGGCCGAAGCCAAGCCTTACCGAAGTTGGCTGGCAACAAACCGCATCGAACTGGATGAGCTGAAAAGCGGACGCAAAGTCCCCCATAGCATAGAGAATTACGAGAGAATGCTGCGCACCTTCGGCTATTCTAAGGAAGATGTGGAGCGGCTCATCGTCCCTATGTGTACCACGGGTGCCGAGCCTATCAACTCAATGGGGAATGATACGCCGCTTGCCGTACTTTCGGATAAACCGCAACTACTGTACAACTACTTCCGCCAACAGTTTGCACAAGTCACCAATCCACCTATCGACCCTATACGCGAGGAACTGGTAATGTCACTGACGGAATATATCGGTGCCGTGGGCATGAACATTCTGACACCCAGCGAAAGCCATTGCAAGATGGTGCGCCTCAACCATCCCATCCTGAGCAACGCACAACTGGATATTCTTTGCAACATCCGCTACAAAGGTTTCAAAACGGTGAAGCTGCCCTTGCTGTTTGAGGTAGCAAAGGGCCGTGCCGGATTGCAGGAAGCGCTCACAGCACTTTGCAAGCAAGCGGAAGAGTCCGTCAGTGAAGGGGTGAACTACATTGTATTGAGCGACCGTGATGTGGATGCCACTCATGCGGCTATCCCCTCCCTACTGGCAGTAAGCGCAGTACACCACCACCTGATTTCGGTAGGAAAACGTGTACAGACGGCATTGGTAGTGGAAAGCGGCGAAATACGCGAGGTAATGCACGCGGCCCTGTTACTGGGATTTGGCGCCAGTGCCCTGAACCCTTACATGGCATTCGCCGTGATCGACAAGCTGGTGGCGAAGAAAGAAATCCAGTTGGATTATGCCACAGCCGAAAAGAAATATATCAAATCCATCTGCAAGGGATTATTCAAGATCATGAGTAAGATGGGGATCAGTACCATCCGCTCATATCGGGGAGCGAAAATATTCGAAGCCGTAGGTTTGAGTGAAGAACTCAGCAATGCTTATTTCGGCGGGTTGAGATCCACAATAGGCGGTATCCGGCTGGATGAAGTGGCACACGATGCAATAGCATTCCACGATGCAGGCTTTGCTGCACAGATAGACGGATTACTCCCCAACAACGGTTTGTATGCTTTCCGTAAAGACGGAGAAAAACATGCCTGGAATCCGGAAACCATTTCTACCTTGCAACTTGCCACACGCTTGGGCAGCTATAAGAAGTTCAAAGAATTCACCAGTCTGGTAGATGGAAAAGAAGCGCCTATCTTCCTGCGCGACTTCCTGGATTTCCGCCGTGCCCCCATTTCTATAGATAAGGTTGAACCGGTAGAAAGCATCATGCACCGCTTTGTAACGGGTGCCATGAGTTACGGGTCTATCAGCAAAGAAGCGCATGAGGCAATGGCCATTGCCATGAATCGGATTCACGGACGCAGCAACACAGGTGAGGGAGGCGAAGACAGCGCACGCTTTACGCCCCGTGAAGATGGAACCAGTCTGCGTAGCGCCATTAAGCAGGTAGCTTCGGGACGTTTCGGCGTCACAACGGAGTATCTGGTGAACGCCGATGAAATACAAATCAAAGTGGCACAAGGGGCCAAACCGGGTGAAGGCGGTCAGTTGCCGGGCTTTAAAGTAGACCAGGTAATTGCGAAAACACGCCATTCCATTCCCGGCATTTCATTGATTTCTCCCCCGCCCCATCACGACATTTATTCCATCGAAGACCTGGCACAGTTGATCTTCGACTTGAAGAATGTAAATCCTCGTGCCAAGATCAGTGTGAAACTGGTAGCCGAAAGTGGTGTAGGAACCATTGCCGCCGGAGTGGCCAAAGCAAAAGCCGACCTTATCGTCATCTCCGGTGCGGAAGGTGGTACGGGCGCTTCTCCTGCCTCCAGTATCCGCTATGCCGGTATCTCTCCTGAACTGGGACTAAGCGAGACGCAACAGACTCTCGTACTGAACGGTCTGCGCGGGCAAGTGATGTTGCAAGTGGATGGGCAACTGAAAACCGGTCGTGACATCGTGCTGATGGCGATGCTGGGTGCCGAAGAATTCGGTTTTGCGACCAGCGCTTTGATTGTACTGGGCTGCGTCATGATGCGTAAATGTCATCAGAATACCTGCCCTGTGGGTGTGGCAACGCAAAACAAGGAACTTCGCCGGCGCTTCCACGGACGTAGCGAATACCTGGTGAACTTCTTCACTTTCCTGGCACAGGAAGTGCGGGAATATCTCGCAGAAATCGGTGTGGAACGTATGGATGACATCATCGGACGCACAGATCTTATTATCCGTAAGTCAGAAAACGAATCACCCAAACAATCCCTAATTACTTTCGACAAAATACTGGCACGCGTCGATAATGGTGCAGCCATCCGCCACACCATCGACCAGCAACATGGCATCGACCACGTAAAAGACGTTGAGATGCTGCATGCCGCTGCCGAAGCTCTGGAAAATCAGAAAGAAATCTCACTGGAATATACGATTGCCAATACGGATCGTGCTTGCGGAGCCATGCTTTCGGGCACCATTGCCGCAAAGTACGGTGAAGCGGGACTGCCGGCACATACCTTGAACGTAAAGTTCAAAGGTTCTGCAGGACAAAGTTTCGGTGCATTCCTTGTACCGGGTGTCAACTTCAAGCTGGAAGGTGAAGCGAACGATTACCTCGGCAAAGGCCTTTCGGGTGGACGGATTGCCGTGTTGCCTCCGGTACGCTCTAACTTCCAGGCCGAAAAGAATACGATTGCAGGAAATACCTTGCTCTATGGTGCAACCAGCGGTGAAGTTTACATCAATGGGCGCGTAGGCGAACGTTTTGCTGTCCGCAATTCCGGTGCCATTGCCGTAGTAGAGGGTGTAGGCGATCATTGTTGCGAGTACATGACGGGCGGTCGTGTGGTAGTCCTCGGTTCAACAGGGCGCAACTTCGCCGCCGGTATGTCGGGCGGTGTAGCTTATGTATGGAATAAGGATGGAAACTTCGATTATTTCTGTAACATGGAAATGGTAGAACTAAGCCTCATCGAAGAAGCCTCCTATCGTAAGGAGTTGCACGAACTCATCCGTCAGCACTACCTCTATACAGGCTCCAATCTGGCACGCATCATGCTTGATGACTGGAACCGGTATGTGGATGAGTTTATCCAGATAGTCCCCATCGAGTACAAAAAGGTACTGCAAGAGGAGCAAATGCGGAAACTGCAACAGAAGATTGCAGAGATGCAGAGAGATTATTAGAATTGACAGTTGACAATTACTGTTTAGTCGCCTACTTAATTATGCAAACAAACTAATTACAAACATTTACTTAGTCAAACTAAAGAATAGTATAATGGGAGATCCAAAAGCATTCTTAAACATACCACGGCAGGAAGCGGGATACCGTCCTGTCCACGAACGTATCACCGACTTCAGTCAGGTGGAGCAAACTTTAAACAGTCACGAACGCAAACTCCAGGCATCACGTTGCATGGATTGCGGTGTACCCTTCTGTCACTGGGCATGCCCGTTGGGTAATAGACAACCTGAATTTCAGGACGCACTTTATAAGGGTAAATGGCGCGAAGCATACGAAGTGCTCGCCGCCACAAACGACTTCCCCGAATTTACCGGACGCATCTGTCCGGCACTTTGTGAAAAATCGTGTGTACTGAAGCTTTCGTGTGATGAGCCTGTCACCATTCGTGAAAACGAGGCGGCTATTGCCGAAGCGGCTTTTCGCGAAGGTTACATCGTGCCCATTCAGCCCCAACGTAATGGAAAGCGGGTTGCCATCATCGGTGCAGGTCCTGCGGGACTCTCCGCTGCCTGCCGGCTGAATGCTAAAGGCTATGAAGTCACTCTTTTTGACAGTAAACCCATGCCCGGCGGATTACTGCGCTATGGCATTCCTAATTTTAAACTCGATAAAGCAGTAATCGACCGCCGGATGGGAGTGCTTGAAGCCGAAGGCATCAAGTTCGAAATGGGCGTAACGGTAGATGTGCAGAAACTCCCCGCCGGCTTTGATGCCTACTGCATCTGCACCGGGACGCCGCAGGCACGTGACCTCAATATCCCCGGACGCGAACTGAAAGGTATTTATCTTGCCCTCGAAATGCTGTCTCAGCAAAATCATATCCTCGATGGGGAAACGTTCCCGAAAGAACGTCTGGTAAATGCCAAGGGTAAACGGGTTCTCGTCATCGGTGGCGGTGATACAGGATCGGACTGCATCGGTACGAGTATCCGCCAGGGAGCCGTGAGTGTGACACAGATTGAGATCATGCCACAGCCTCCCGTAGGTCACAATGATGCTACTCCTTGGCCGCAATGGCCCATTGTACTGAAAACGACTTCAAGTCACGAAGAAGGTTGCACACGCCGCTGGTCGCTGGCATCCAATCAGTTTATTGGCAAGAATGGAAAAGTCTGCGGTGTAGAGGTAGAAGAAGTGGAATGGATTCCGGCCCAGGATGGCGGACGCCCTACCATGAAGCCTACCGGAAAGAAAGAAGTGATAGACGCCGATATGGTACTTCTGGCCATGGGCTTCCTGAAACCGGAACAACCGGAATTTCCGGAAAATGTGTTCGTAGCAGGTGATGCGGCACGTGGTGCCAGCCTTGTGGTGCATGCACTGGCGGACGGACGGAGAGTGGCAGAACGGATAGACAAGTATTTAAATTAACCCCTAATCACTAAGTATTATGTGTGGAATCGTAGGTATCTTCAATATCAAATCTCAATCCCAAGAATTGAGAAATAAAGCGCTTCGAATGGCGCAGAAAATCCGTCATCGCGGACCAGACTGGAGTGGTATTTATGTAGGCGGCAGTGCCATCCTGGCTCACGAACGTCTTTCCATCGTCGATCCGGAAAGTGGCAGACAACCTTTGTACTCTCCGGATGGCAGGCAAATCCTTGCCGTCAACGGTGAGATCTATAATCATCGGGAAATCCGTTCCCGCTACGCCGGCAAGTATGCTTTCCGTACAGGATCGGACTGTGAAGTCATCCTCGCATTATATAAGGATAAAGGCATTCATTTCCTCGAAGAATTGAACGGTATTTTCGCCTTTGCCCTTTACGATGAAGAAGCAGACGACTATCTGATTACCCGTGACCCTATCGGAGTAATCCCTCTTTATATCGGTCGTGACGACCAGGGACATATCTACGTCGGTAGCGAACTGAAAGCTCTCGAAGGTTTCTGTGATACCTACGAGCCTTTTCTGCCCGGACATTACTTCTGGGGACGTGAAGGTAAAATGCACCGTTGGTATCAGCGTCCCTGGACCGATTATGCCGCCGTCAAAGCCAATGACACCATCGCCCGCCGAGCTACCCAACCAGAAATCAACAGCGTAAAACTCTCCCTCGAAGCTGCCGTGCAACGCCAGTTAATGTCCGATGTTCCTTACGGTGTTCTGCTCAGTGGTGGCCTCGACTCTTCCGTCATCTCCGCCATTGCCAAGAAGTATGCCCGCAAGCGCATTGAAACCGACAACCAGAGCGAAGCCTGGTGGCCTCAACTCCACTCCTTCGCCGTCGGCCTGCACGGTGCACCGGACTTGATTAAAGCCCGTGAAGTAGCGGAATATATCGGTACTGTTCACCATGAAATCAATTATACCATTCAAGAAGGGCTTGATGCCTTGCGGGATGTCATCTACTTTATCGAGACATACGATGTTACCACTGTACGTGCTTCCACACCGATGTACCTGTTGGCACGTGTCATCAAGTCTATGGGCATCAAGATGGTGCTTAGCGGTGAAGGCGCCGACGAGGTTTTCGGTGGTTATCTCTACTTCCACAAAGCCCCCACACCACAGGCTTTCCACGAAGAGACGATCCGTAAGCTCTCCAAACTGCACCTGTACGACTGTCTGCGTGCCAACAAGAGCCTCGCTGCCTGGGGAGTGGAAGGTCGTGTTCCCTTCCTCGATAAAGAGTTCTTGGATGTGGCGATGAACCTCAGCCCTGCTGTTAAGATGTGTCCGGGCAAAGAAGTGGAGAAACGCATTGTGCGCGAAGCTTTTCAGGATATACTGCCTCAGAGTGTTGCCTGGCGACAAAAAGAGCAATTCTCCGATGGCGTCGGTTACAATTGGATCGATACATTGAAAGCTATTACTTCTGCCGCTGTCACTGACCATCAGATGGAACATGCTGCCGAACGATTTCCCATCAATCCGCCACAGAATAAGGAGGAATATTACTATCGTAGCATTTTCGAAGAACACTTCCCCAGTCAGTCGGCTGCCCGAAGCGTACCCAGTGTGCCGAGCGTGGCTTGCTCTACTGCTGAAGCACTCGCCTGGGATGCCACGTTGCAAGGAAAAAATGATCCGAGCGGACGGGCGGTGGCAGATGTGCACGAGGCAGCTGGGAACGTGGGCTGATAAAGCCTTAAGCTTCCTGTTATTCGTTTTTAAAGAATGTGCCCAACGTTTATTAAAAACGCCAAAAGGCTCTTTTAAGCCCAGATCCGATAAATATCAACAAGAAAGGCGATAACTTCCTATTGAAATTACCGCCTTTCTTATTGTTCGTCTGTTATTATCTTAGAAAACAAGTAGTATGAATTCTCTATTATCAACTACCCTGCAAAGATATGACATCTGAAAGACGAAGTCAAGTATTTAGGTTGGTTTTTCCGACTTTTATTTTTTCTTTTTTTATTCTTCTCATTTTGTATACCATAAATATAGCAAGCCAGCTCCGTAAATCAGCAGCGCTGACGTACCATAACCGAGGGAAGTACAGAAACTACAAGCCACATAATAATGCGAATTAGTAGTTGAATTTGATTTATTTTCCCAATTTATTCCCTACCTTTGTACCCGCTTTTTTAGAAAGGCAGAATTCGTTCTATTAGTTTTAGGTTAAACACTTAATAACGCTTATGCAAAAGTCTGACTGCATCATCGGTGTAGAGCACGTATCGAAATACTTCGGAGACAAAGCCGTACTGAATGATGTAAACCTCTCTGTCCGTAAGGGCGAATTTGTAACAATATTGGGCCCCTCCGGCTGCGGCAAGACTACTTTGTTGCGCCTGATAGCCGGTTTCCAGACCGCCTCGGAAGGTATCATCACCATCGCCGGAAAAGACATCACGCAAACACCGCCACACCAACGTCCGGTGAATACCGTCTTTCAGAAGTATGCCCTTTTCCCCCACCTCAACGTGTACAACAACATCGCTTTCGGACTGAAACTCAAAAAGATGCCCGAAGCCACCATTGGCAAGAAAGTGAAACAAGCCCTCCGCATGGTAGGTATGACGGACTACGAAGACCGTGACGTCGATTCCCTCTCCGGCGGACAGCAACAACGTGTTGCCATCGCCCGTGCCATCGTCAACGAACCCGAAGTGCTGTTACTGGACGAGCCCCTTGCCGCTCTCGACCTCAAAATGCGTAAAGATATGCAAATGGAGTTGAAAGAGATGCACCAGAAACTTGGAATCACCTTCGTCTACGTTACCCACGACCAGGAAGAAGCCCTTACTCTGAGCGACACCATCGTCGTGATGAGCGAAGGTCGTATCCAGCAGATAGGTACGCCAACAGACATCTACAACGAACCCATCAACTCTTTCGTTGCCGATTTCATCGGAGAAAGTAACATCCTGAACGGCCTCATGCTTCAGGACAAAGCCGTATCCTTTGCCGGACACGAATTTGAATGTGTCGACAAGGGCTTTGGCGAAAACACTCCCGTCGATGTAGTCATCCGTCCCGAAGACATCTATATATTCGAGCCTTCTGCCGCTGCCCAACTGACGGGTACTGTCACCTCCTGCATCTTCAAAGGCGTACATTACGAAATGATGGTACAGACTAACGAGGGCTACGAATTCATGGTGCAGGACTATCACAGTTTCGAGGCCGGACGGGAAGTCGGTCTGCTCGTGAAACCTTTCGACATCCACGTAATGAAGAAAGAACGCACCTGCAACACCTTCGAAGGCAAGCTCATAGACGCCACACACATCGAATTCCTCGGTTACACCTTCGAGTGCACCGAAGTGCAGGACATCGAACCGGGCAGTTCCGTCCTCGTAGAAATAGATTTCCGGAACGTCATCCTCGAAGATAACGAAGAAGACGGTCATCTGACGGGCGAAGTGAAATTCATCCTTTATAAAGGAAACCATTACCATCTCACCGTGTTTACCGATTGGGACGAGGATATCTTTGTAGACACCACTGACGTCTGGGACGACGGCGACCGTGTCGGCATCACCATCGCACCCGAAAATATACGAATTGTTGCACCGGCACAGACCACCGGTTCTATCCCTATTGTCGAATCTGCTAATAAGAAAGGAAGTGCTCAGTAATATATCCCGTTTCTTCATGCGCCGCCGGAACTGGACAGTTCCCTACGCATTGTTTCTCATCATCTTCGTTGTGATGCCTCTGTTGCTCATTGTGGTTTATGCCTTCACCGATGCTGAAGGCGCATTCACGTTTGCCAACTTCCGCAAATTCATGATGCATCCCGAATCTATCAACACATTCGTCTATTCCATCGGAATAGCTGTCATCACGACTCTGGCGTGCCTCCTGCTCGGTTATCCGGCTGCTTATATTCTCAGTCAGAAGCGCTTCAACACTTCCCAGACCATGGTTGTACTGTTCATCCTGCCTATGTGGGTGAACATCCTGATACGTACACTTGCCACAGTGGCATTGTTTGATTTCCTCAACCTGCCGCTGGGCGAAGGTGCTTTGGTATTCGGTATGGTCTATAACTTCCTGCCGTTCATGATATACCCTATCTACAATACGTTGCAAAAAATGGATGACAGTCTGATAGAAGCAGCCCAAGACCTGGGAGCTACGCCTGTACAGGTATTCGGTAAAGTGATCCTCCCCCTCTCGATGCCCGGCATCATGAGTGGTGTAGTGATGGTTTTCATGCCCACGGTTTCCACCTTTGCCATTGCCGAGTTGCTGACGATGAACAACATCAAACTGTTCGGTACCACCGTACAAGAGAATATATATAACGGAATGTGGAACTACGGCGCTGCCTTGTCGCTCATCATGCTGTTGCTGATTGGCGTCACCGCCCTCTTTACCAATGAGGACGACAGTGCACAAAATGAAAGCGGAGGTGTGATATGATAACACGTATTCTGGCGAAAGGCTATCTTTGGTTTCTGCTTGTCCTGCTCTATTCGCCCATCCTGATCATTATGATCTTCTCTTTCACTGAGGCCAAGGTACTGGGTAACTGGACAGGATTCTCCACCAAACTATACAGTTCACTATTTACAGGCGGCATGCACCACTCGCTGATGAATGCCATCTGGAACACATTCGCGATTGCTACGATTGCCGCCACAGCCTCTACCCTGCTTGGAAGCCTGGCAGCTATCGGCATCTTTAACTTGCGCTCCCGGGCACGCCAGGTGATGAATTTCACCAATGCTATTCCGATGATGAATGCGGATATCATTACGGGTGTATCCCTGTTCCTGCTGTTTGTCAGCTTTGGCATTTCACAGGGATTTACTACGGTAGTATTGGCACACATCACTTTCTGTACCCCTTATGTGGTGCTTAGTGTGATGCCCCGCCTGAAGAAAATGAATCAGAATGTATACGAAGCAGCCCTCGACCTCGGAGCTACTCCTTTTCAGGCGCTTCGTAAAGTCATCTTCCCGGAAATTCTGCCGGGAATGATCAGCGGTTTCATCCTCGCTTTCACGCTTTCCATTGATGACTTCGCAGTAACGATCTTCACTATCGGAAATGAAGGATTGGAAACATTGTCGACATACATCTATGCGGATGCACGTAAGGGTGGACTGACTCCTGAACTGCGCCCACTGTCAACAATCATTTTTGTAACGGTGTTAGTATTGCTGATTGTGATTAATAAGAGAGCAGAAAGAAACAAGAAAGAATGAAAAATAATAATTTAGCGGTGGGAATAACTGAGATTAAGACAGGCTGAAAGCCTGATATTACATAGCGTAGGGCAACGCCCTACGTGATTATGTATATCTCTATTTAAGCCCTGAAAGGGCGCAATTAAGCAGCAACCTTTATATCGCCCTTTCAGGGCTCAGAAACAGGGATGCACATTACGTAGGGCGATGCCCTACGCTATATAATGCAAGCCTTTCAGGCTTAAAATTCAGCCCGATAAATTATCATTTACCCATATATAACCCTATAAACAATGAAGAAATACATACCCCTCCTTCTCTGCATTCTTCTCCTTGCCTCCTGTACCGGTGCCAGTGAGAAGCGCAGCCGTGTACTGAAAGTATACAACTGGGCAGATTATATCGACGAAGAAGTCCTCGCCGAATTCCCTGTCTGGTACAAAGAGCAGACAGGCGAAGATATCCGCATCATCTACCAGGTATTCGATATCAACGAAATCATGCTCACTAAGATAGAGCGCGGACAGGAAGATTTCGACCTTGTATGCCCCTCGGAATACATCATCGAACGAATGTTGAAGAAAGACCTCCTCCTCCCTATCAACCGCAATTTTGGGAAGACTCCGGACTATATCCCCAACATCTCCCCGTATATTCAGAAAGAGTTGGAGAAGATCAGCCAGCCCGGTCGCCACACCAATGATTACGTTGTTCCCTACATGTGGGGTACCGCCGGAATACTCTATAACAAGAAGTTCAAGACCCTTGAAGAAGTCAGCTCCTGGGGATGCCTTTGGGACGCCGTCAACCGTGGTAAGATTCTGATGAAAGACAGTTACCGCGATGCCTACGGCACTGCCATCATCTATGCCCATGCCCGGCAACTTGCCGACAGCACCATCACCGTGGAGCAACTGATGAACGACAATTCCCCTGAATCTATTGCCCTTGCAGAGCAATACCTGAAAGCCTTGAAACCCAACATTGCCGGATGGGAAGCCGACTTCGGCAAAGAGATGATGACGAAAAACAAAGCATGGCTCAACCTTACCTGGAGTGGCGACGCCGTCTGGGCCATTGATGAAGCGGAAGCCGTAGGCGTGGACCTGGACTATGTAGTTCCCCGTGAAGGCAGCAACATCTGGTACGATGGCTGGGCCATCCCCAAGTATGCCCGCAACGTAAAAGCTGCCAGCTACTTCATCAATTATCTTTGCCAGCCAGATATTGCTCTGCGCAATATGGATGCCATCGGCTACGTCAGTGCCGTAGCAACGCCCGAGATTATGGAGGCAAAGATCGATACTACTCTTGAACAGTTCTCCGACCTCAGTTATTTCTTCGGTCCCGGTGCAGACAGCGTTCAGATCAATCCGATACAATACCCTGACCGTAAAGTCGTGGAGCGTTGCGCCATGATCCGTGATTTCGGTGACCGCACAGAGCTTGTTCTCGAAATGTGGAGCCGCGTCAAAGGCGATAATCTGAATACGGGTATCGTGCTTCTCATCTTTGCAGTCTTCGGGATACTGTTTGTGTGGATTGTCTGGAAACGGATCAGCATTTACAAGCAGAAGAAACGTCACCACAGACGCAGACGTCGTATACGCAAGTAAATAGGAGGTAAAGGAACACCTTTATCTCCTGACTCCATTAATAACATAAATGAAACATCACTTTTCAGACATATTTTGTACCTTGCGGCAGAATTATAAATAAGGAACTATGAAACTGAAAAAACTTTTATTTGCCTCCGCTATGTCTCTTGCCGCATGCGGCATTCTGCAGGCCCAAAACACCCAAGTCATTGCCCACCGTGGTTTCTGGAAGACCGACGGCTCTGCCCAGAATAGTATTGCCGCCCTAGTGAAAGCTGACTCCATCCATTGCTACGGCTCCGAGTTCGATGTCTGGCTCACTGCCGACAATAAACTTATCGTAGATCATGACGGTGTATTCAAAGGTGTCCGCATGGAAACATCCACCGAGAAAGAATGTACCTCTATCATCCTCGATAACGGTGAGAACCTCCCTACCCTTCAGCAATATCTCAATAAGGCCAAAGGGTTGAAAACCCGCCTTATCCTGGAACTGAAAGGACACAAGACTCCCGAACGGGAAACGCTCGCCGTAAAGCAAATAGTGAAAATGATTAAGGAGATGGGACTGGAAGAGCGTACCGAATACATCACTTTCTCACGCCATGCGACCAAAGAATTCATTCGCCTGGCTCCTAAAGGTACTCCCGTATATTATCTGGAAGGTGACCTCAATCCGCAGGAACTGAAAGACATGGGTTGTGCCGGTCCTGATTACCATTTCTCTGTCTTCAAAAAACATCCCGAATGGATCAAAGAATGTCACGACCTTGGCATGAAGGTTAACGCCTGGACAGTAAATGATGCCAAAGATATGGAACGACTCATCAGCCAGGGAGTGGATTTCATTACCACCAACGAACCAGTACTATTGCAGGAGATATTGAAAAAGAAGTAATGCAGATCGGTAGTTAAATTCATTACTATCCCAATCTATACCAATGCCACACTTTAACTCCCCCAATGCCACACCTCAACAATTCAAACGCCACACTTCGATGGCTCAAATGAATGGCATTGCGGAAGCTAAAGTGTGGCATTTGACTTGCAATAGTGTGGCATTATGTAAAAGATCATTTAGTCAGCAAAAAGAAGAAAACAATTTCATTCTGTCATATACAAATCTTCATTTTTACCTCATAAACTCCATTTTTCCACTTAAAACACGTATTTACGCCACTACCTACATGGAATGAATATACGGAAATAATTCCACAAATAACAATTTCTATAAATATGCACCCGCAAACTTTTAATTTGAAACTTGAATACCGTATATTTGCAGCGACTGAAAGAATAAATAAAAATAATAGAAATAAGATATGTATTCTACAAATAATTTAGCAAAACGTCGTATCTTTGCATCGTGATAAAACAAAAAGAAAGACCAACTCGTTAAACAGAGTACAAAATGACAAGAACTGTAAAATTTACTAAGATGCACGGAGCAGGCAACGATTACATTTATGTAAACACCCTGAAATATCCCATCGAAAGCCCTGAAAAACTTTCGGTTGAATGGAGCGCCCCGCATACAGGAATTGGAAGCGACGGCCTGGTACTCATCGGCAGTTCGGACAAGGCAGATTTCAGTATGCGCATCTTCAATGCAGATGGTTCCGAAGCCAAAATGTGCGGCAACGCCAGTCGGTGCATCGGTAAATACTTATATGAATACGGCCTGACTTCCCAAACAGCCGTTACCCTCGACACCCTGTCGGGCATCAAAATACTAAAGCTCCATGTAGAAGACGGAAAAGTGAACACCGTAACCGTGGATATGGGACATCCCGCCGACATGAAAGAACAACCCATTAAAGCCAACGGACAGAAATTCATCGGAACCACCGTATCAATGGGAAATCCTCACCTGGTAATCTTTGTAGAAGATATTAAAGATATCAACCTCGAAAGCATCGGCCCGAAACTGGAAAATCATCCGTTGTTTCCCGACCGCATCAATGTAGAATTTGCCCAGGTGTTGGAGCATGGGAAAATCAGGATGAGAGTTTGGGAAAGAGGTTCGGGCATCACCCAAGCTTGCGGAACCGGAGCCTGTGCCACCGCAGTAGCTGCCGCACTGACCGGAAAATCCGGAAGAAAAACAGACATCATCATGGATGGAGGCTCACTTACCATCGAATGGGACGAAAAAACGGATCACGTATGGATGACGGGAGGAGCAGTCCGGGTGTTCGACGGAGAAAAGATAATTAGTGATTAATGGTTAAAACAACAAGAAAGTATGGCATTAGTAAACGAACATTTTTTGAAACTACCGGGAAGTTACTTATTTTCAGACATAGCTAAAAAGGTGAATACTTTCAGGATAACGCACCCTAAACAAGAGGTCATCCGCCTGGGTATCGGAGACGTTACCCGGCCACTGCCACCGGCTTGCATCGAGGCGATGCACAGGGCAGTGGATGAGATGACAAATGCCAGTACCTTCCACGGATACGGTCCCGAACAGGGATATGACTTTTTGATTGAAGCGATCATCAAACATGATTATGCTCCGAGAGGCATTCATTTTAGCCCTGCGGAAGTATTCGTAAACGATGGAGCCAAAAGCGATACAGGCAACATAGGCGATATCCTCCGCCACGACAACAGCGTGGGAGTGACAGACCCCATCTACCCGGTATATATAGACAGCAACGTAATGTGCGGCCGTGCCGGAGTATTGGAAGAAGACGGCAAATGGAGCAACGTGACCTACATGCCCTGCACCGCCGAAAACAACTTTGTTCCTGAGATACCGGACAAACGGATTGACATCGTCTACCTTTGCTACCCGAACAATCCGACGGGAACAACGCTGACCAAGTCGCAACTGAAAAAATGGGTGGACTACGCGCTTGCCAACGACACTCTGATTCTGTTCGATGCCGCTTATGAGGCGTTTATACAGGAAGAAGACGTTCCCCACTCCATTTACGAAATAAAAGGTGCCAAGAAATGTGCCATAGAGTTCCGCAGCTTCTCGAAGACAGCAGGATTCACCGGAGTCCGTTGCGGATACACCGTAGTTCCGAAAGAGCTGACAGCCGCCACCCTGACCGGTGAACGCATTCCGCTGAACCGTCTCTGGAACCGCCGTCAATGCACCAAATTCAATGGTACCAGCTACATCACCCAACGGGCTGCCGAAGCCATCTACACCCCGGCAGGCAAGCAGCAGATAAAGGAAAACATCGACTACTATATGAACAACGCCCGAACCATGAAAGAGGGTCTGGAAGCAGCCGGACTGAAAGTGTACGGCGGCGTGAATGCTCCCTACATCTGGCTGAAAGCACCGAATGGCATCGGTTCCTGGCGTTTCTTCGAACAGATGTTATACGAAGCCAATGTAGTAGGAACGCCCGGCGTAGGTTTCGGCCCCAGCGGAGAAGGCTACATCCGCCTGACCGCCTTCGGAAATCACGAGGATTGTGTGGAAGCGATGAAGAGAATCAGGAAATGGCTGGTATGAAAAAGATAACAACTAAAATAAAACTATAGTTTCACCGGACTGATCATCCGCAATTTGTCTAAACTTAAAAGGTAAAATAGGTATGAAAATGAAAAGCGTAAAATTCAGAATGATAGCCATCGCGCTATTATCAGCAGCAATGCCTTTCACGGCAAAGGCACAGGATAAAGTGGAAGCCTCAGTCGGTGCAGATTTTGTAAGCAACTACATCTGGCGTGGAACAGACTGCGGTGGTGTAAGTATCCAGCCCAGCATGGGAGTCAGCTACAAGGGCTTGTCACTGGCAGCTTGGGGTTCGGTAGGCATTGACAAGGAAGATGCCAGGGAAATCGACCTCACACTGGGTTACAATACAGGCGGTTTCAACGTATCCGTTACAGATTACTGGTTCTCCTACCACAAAGAGGATGACGGATATACGGGAGATTATTTCAAGTATGGCGCACACAGCACGGTACACATCTTCGAAGCCACTCTGGGATATGATTTCGGTCCGCTGGCACTGAATTGGAACACTTACTTTGCCGGAGATGATTATACGAAGGAAAACGGTGACAGAGCTTATTCCACGTATGTAGGTATCAGCGCTCCCTTCAAACTCGGCGGCCTAGACTGGTCGGCAGAAGTCGGTCTTACCCCATGGGAAGGTGCGTATGCCAACAAGTTTAATGTAACCAACCTCACACTGAAAGCAGAAAAAGAAATCAAATTCACAAATTCTTTTTCGCTGCCCACCTTTGCACAAGTGACGTTCAATCCACACACGCAGGGTGCATACTTCGTATTCGGAGTTAGTTTTTAAAGAAGGATAAACGGGTATCAGGTATTTACAGATGCGCCGAATGGCAAATCGTAAATCGTAAATTGTCTAATCGTAAATATATTAAGGTATGAAAAAGATTGAAGCAATTATCCGCAAGACAAAATTCGAGGATGTAAAGGACGCATTGCTCGAAGCGGACATCGAATGGTTCTCCTACTACGACGTCCGGGGAATAGGAAAATCCCGTCAGGCACGTATCTACCGCGGTGTAATGTACGACACCAGTACCATTGAGCGTATCCTGGTCTCTATCGTAGTACGCGACAAGAATGCCGAAAAGACCGTGCAGGCCATCATCAAGTCCGCACAAACCGGAGAAATCGGCGACGGGCGTATCTTCATCATCCCCATAGAAGACGCTATCCGCATCCGCACCGCCGAACGTGGCGACATCGCCCTCTATAATGCTGAACAGGAAAGATAGTCCAGGCAGCACCAAACCGCAACTGTTAAGAGCATCCTTCAGAGAGCTGTAAGAGCTACTTAACAAAACAAAGAATACAAGTACAACTAAAAGCAAAAAGATTTTATGGATAAATATAGTAAACGCAGCATTGCCAGGCTGTGGATAGCTGTTGCTGTCCTTATGGCACTCTGCACAACAACAGAAACTTTTGCACAAACTTCCGCAACAACGGATAGTATATCAGCTACAACAACCGCTGTTATAGCTACATTAGAAGAGACTACTGTAGAATCATCAGCCCCTGACACTGTAGGAGAATTAGTAAACGGACTCAACACTGTATGGATGTTACTCGCCGCTATGCTGGTATTTTTCATGCAACCGGGCTTTGCACTGGTAGAAGCCGGTTTCACCCGGGTCAAGAACACTGCCAACATCCTGATGAAGAACTTCGTAGACTTCATGTTCGGTTCCCTACTCTATTGGTTCATCGGTTTCGGACTGATGTTCGGCGTAGGTGGTTTCGTGGGAATGCCCCACTTCTTCAACCTCTCGTTCTATGATGGAGGAGGATTGCCAACAGAAGGCTTTCTGGTATTCCAAACTGTATTCTGTGCCACAGCAGCTACTATCGTATCAGGAGCCATGGCCGAACGTACCAAATTCTCCATGTATTTGGTTTACACCATCTTCATCAGCGTACTGATCTATCCGATTTCCGGTCACTGGACCTGGGGCGGCGGCTGGTTGATGAACGGCGAAGAAGGTTCGTTCATGATGAATCTGTTCGGCACCACGTTTCACGACTTTGCAGGTTCCACCATTGTTCACTCTGTCGGTGGCTGGATTGCGCTGGTAGGTGCAGCCATCCTTGGTCCACGCATCGGCAAATACGGTAAAGATGGCAAGTCCAGAGCTATTCCGGGACACAACCTCACCATAGCGGCGTTAGGTGTATTCATTTTATGGTTCGGCTGGTTCGGATTTAATCCCGGTTCACAGTTGGCAGCAGCCTCTACGGACGATGCGATGGCTATCTCGCACGTCTTCCTCACCACGAATCTTGCAGCTTGTGCCGGAGGTTTCTTCGCACTGGTGGTCAGTTGGTTGAAATACAGCAAACCATCTTTATCCTTGACTCTGAATGGTATCCTGGCAGGTTTGGTAGGTATCACGGCAGGCTGTGATATGGTTTCTCCGCTGGGTGCCGTCATCATCGGTACAATCTGTGGTATCCTGATGATATTCTCGGTAGAGTTCATCGATAAAGTGCTGAAGATTGACGATCCCGTTGGTGCAAGTTCCGTACACGGTGTCTGCGGTTTCACAGGTACCATTCTCACAGGTTTCTTGTCTACCAGTGAAGGACTCTTTTATGGTGCAGGCTGGGGATTCCTCGGAGCACAAGTATTTGGCGCCCTCGTAGTAGGTGCATGGGCAGCCGGCATGGGATTTCTCATCTTCAAAGGACTCGATAGGATACACGGTCTCCGCGTTTCAAAACGTGTTGAAGAAGAAGGGCTCGACATCTACGAGCATGGTGAATCAGCGTACGGCGCATAAATCATTATCCCGGGCGGGTTTGGCCGCCTTCCCGGGAACAACTAAATAAGAGTTTTTTTACTCCAACAAATATATTTTTATAAACCAACAATTACAAGGTATGTCCAAATTAAGATTCAGAGTAGTAGAAACGGCGTTTAAAAAGAAACCCGTTGCAGTGGCAGCCCCCGCGGAACGTCCGTCGGAATATTATGCCAAGTATGTGTTCAACAAGGAAAAGATGTTCAGGTATCTGCCGAGTAAGGTATATGCCAAACTGATTGACGTGATCGACAATGGTGCTCCGCTGGATCGCAGCATTGCTGATGAAGTGGCAGCCGGTATGAAGAAATGGGCACTCGAAATGGGTGTTACCCACTATACCCACTGGTTCCACCCGTTGACAGAGGGTACAGCCGAGAAACATGACGCTTTCATCGAGCACGATGGTAAAGGCGGTGTGATGGAAGAATTCACAGGCAAACTTCTCGTTCAGCAGGAACCGGATGCATCCAGCTTCCCTAACGGTGGTATCCGCAATACGTTCGAGGCACGCGGTTACAGCGCATGGGACCCCTCTTCTCCGGCTTTCATCGTCGATGATACGCTCTGTATACCGACCATTTTCATCGCATACACCGGTGAGTCACTGGACTACAAAGCACCGTTGCTGAAAGCCCTGCGTGCCGTAGACAAAGCTGCCGTAGACGTATGCCGTTACTTCAATCCGGAAGTGAAGAAAGTAGTTGCCTATCTGGGTTGGGAACAGGAATATTTCCTGATCGACGAAGGTCTGTATGCCGCACGTCCCGACCTGTTGATGACAGGCCGCACGCTGATGGGGCACGACAGTGCCAAAAACCAACAGTTGGAAGACCACTATTTCGGTGCCATCCCTACCCGCGTGGCAGCCTTTATGAAGGAATTGGAAATCGAGGCATTGAAGCTCGGTATCCCCGTTAAAACGCGTCACAATGAGGTAGCTCCCAACCAGTTCGAGCTGGCTCCCATCTTCGAAGAATGTAACCTGGCTGTAGACCATAACATGCTCATCATGGCACTGATGCGTAAAGTAGCCCGTAACCACGGCTTCCGCGTGTTGCTGCACGAAAAGCCTTTCAAGGGCGTCAACGGTAGCGGTAAGCACAACAACTGGTCATTGGGTACGGATACAGGCATCGGACTGATGGGACCGGGTAAACTACCCGAAGAAAACCTGCGCTTCATCACCTTCGTAGTGAATACCCTGATGGCAGTCTACAAGCACAATGGATTGTTGAAAGCCGCTATTTCCAGTGCCACGAACGCACACCGCCTGGGTGCCAACGAAGCACCTCCCGCAATCATTTCCAGCTTCCTGGGCAAACAGTTGTCACAGGTATTGGAACACATTGAAGAGAGTACCAAGGATGATCTCGTAAGCCTTAGCGGCAAGCAAGGTATGAAACTGGATATTCCGCAGATTCCGGAATTGTTGATTGACAATACCGACCGTAACCGCACCAGTCCGTTCGCCTTCACCGGAAACCGTTTTGAGTTCCGCGCCGTAGGTTCGGAAGCAAACTGTGCCTGCGCCATGATTGCCCTGAATGCCGCCGTAGCCGAGCAACTGGTAGAATTCAAAAAAGATGTGGACGAACTCATCGAAAAGGGCGAACCGAAGATTTCGGCTATCCTTGAGGTTATCCGCAAATACATCAAGATCTGCAAACCTATCCATTTCGATGGCAACGGCTACAGTGACGAATGGAAAGAAGAGGCCAAGAAACGCGGTCTGGATTGCGAAACCAGTGTGCCTCTCATCTTCGACAGCTATCTGAAGCCGGAAAGTATCCGCATGTTCGAAAATACCGGTGTCCTGACTCAGAAAGAACTGGAAGCCCGCAATGAAGTGAAATGGGAAACTTACACTAAGAAAATCCAAATTGAGGCTCGTGTATTAGGTGATTTGGCCATGAACCACATCATCCCGGTAGCCACGCAGTATCAAACGGATCTCATTGATAACGTTTACAAGATGAAGAACTTGTTCCCTGGCGACAAAGCTGCAAAACTGTCTGCCAAGAACCTTGAACTCATTGAAGAGATTGCCGACCGCACCGCCTTCATCAAAGAGCATGTAGATGCCATGATCGAAGCCCGCAAAGTGGCCAACAAGATCGAAAGTGAACGCGAGAAAGCCATTGCCTACCACGACACCATCGTACCGGCAATGGAGGAGATCCGTTATCATATCGACAAGCTGGAACTGATTGTCGACAACCAGATGTGGACGCTGCCAAAATACAGGGAACTCTTGTTCATTCGTTAAATGAAGAATGAGGAATTCTTCATTCATCATTTAATAACTTTCTTTTGTTGGTTGTTTTAAGTTTGCAGGGGGAGAGGTGCCGGGAGGTAGTTCTCTCTCTTTTTTTGAAAACTAAAATATCATCGTAATTTATTTCCCGACATATCACTTTTTCGTACCTTTGTCAATATTTACAAAACCAGATGATAAATTAAAAACGATTCATTATGAAGAACATGCACATTCGCTATGCAGCACTCCTACTCTTTGTTTTGCTGTCAGCATCGACCTCTTCTTTCGCACAGACCGTTCTGGAGCAAAAAATCAGCGCGATTTCCGCCATTAAAGAAATCCGCCCACTGGAAACTTCTGAGTTTTCAGAGAAATATGTGACCTATTTTACTCAACCGCTGGATCACCGCCATCCGGAGAAAGGCAGCTTTCGCCAACGCGTTATCGTTTCTCATGCCGGCTTCGACCGCCCCACAGTAATCGTTACCGAAGGCTATGGCGCCGCTTACGCTCTCCGTCCCCAATATCGTGAAGAGCTTTCAAAACTTCTCAATGCCAACATGATATTCGTGGAATACCGCTACTTCCTTGAGTCTACCCCCGAACCCAAAGATTGGCAATACCTGACAGCTGAGAACTCTGCAGACGACTTACATGCCATCACCACCGCATTCAAAAGCATCTATCCGGGCAAATGGATCGCCACCGGCATCAGCAAAGGAGGGCAGACTACCCTTCTTTACCGCACTTTCTATCCGGATGATGTAGATATTTCCGTTCCTTACGTAGCTCCGCTTTGTTATGGAGTAGAAGATGGACGTCATGAGCCTTTCCTGCATAAAGTTTCAACACCGGAAAACCGCAAGAAAATTGAAGATTTCCAATTGGAAGCTTTGAAACGGAAAGCAACTTTACTTCCCCGTTTTGAAAAGTATTGCACCGAAAAGAATTATTCATTCCGTGCACCGATTGAAGAAATTTACGATTACTCGGTATTGGAATATTCTTTCGCTTTGTGGCAGTGGGGTACTCCTATCAGCTCCATACCCGCTACAACAGCCTCTGATGATGAAATATTCTCTCATCTACTTGCCATCAGTGAACCGGGATATTTCACCGCCGACAGCCCCAATGCTTCTTTCTTTGTACAAGCTGCCCGTGAATTGGGATACTATGGTTATGACGTCCAACCGTTCAAGCAGTATCTCTCCATCCAGTCCAGTGAAGGCTATCTGCACCGTCTGATGCTTCCCGAAGAGTTGAAAGATATGCCCTTCGACAAAACTTTAAGTAAGACAATAACCAAGTTTCTAAAGAAACAGGACCCGAAGATGATCTTCATTTACGGTCAGAACGACCCATGGACAGCCGCAGGCGTCACCTGGCTGAAAAACAAGAAGAATATTCATGTATTTATCCAACCGAATGGCAGCCATCTGGCACGTATCAATACATTGCCCGAAGGAGAAAAGAAAGAAGTGATAGAATTAATAAAGAAGTGGCTGGACAAAGAATGAATTGTCTATTTGACAAATTGACAATTAAACCTCTCCACATTTCTCTTTTTACGCCCCGGAGCCTTGTCTGTAGAAAGAAACGCAAGGAATCGGATTTAGAGAAATACAGAATGATATAATTATCATCCTAATTAGATAATATTGCAAGAGCAGAGAAACATTTGCCCTATTTGGAGACAATTTTCCACGGAAGTTGTCTGAAAAATGCTTCTTTCATTTCGGCATCCTCTACTCTTGAAATAGAAAGCATTTGCGTTGTTTTTCGAAGGGGCTACACCCTTTGGAGAAGATGTAGTAACCCCTTAGAGTAAATGGTTACACCTTTTTGTGCAAAGGGTGTAGCCTTACCAAAGAAAAGAATGTTTCTTTTCGGGAAACAGATTGTTAGTTTCGGTCCAATAGATAGTATATTTATAACAAACAGACCGTCTGTTCCACTGAAACAGACGGTCTGAATTGTTAAAAGGCAACGTGTATTACTCCGGAACGAGTCATTTGCACGAAATGATAGTTAGCAATAATAAAGAATACAGAGCTTATATCTTGTAAAACGCTTGAATAGCTATCAGTTTGATTTCCGGCTCTTATTCCACAATTTCCGCGTCCTCGATGTCCTTATCCTTGGGTGCAACCGGCATCTTCGGCCGTTTGCGAGTGAATGTGAACCAATTTGTCAATTCGGAAACTGCATATACTATGCTGGTGATCCCGATAATGATAAATGCCGTGGAACGTACCCCCGTCGGATTGAACAAGGCAATCAGTCCTGCAATCAGAATGAGCACCGGAATGATATAAAATCCCACACGAACCGGCATCCAGCGACGGGCTGCAGAAAGCGATGCAATCTGTTGCACACCACCCAGTACAAGGATGAATCCCAATACAAACGTCAGCAAATCCGCAAAGAAACCGGGCATAATCACCAACCAAAGGCCGAACAGCAGGCTACCAATCCCCTCAATAGGAAGTCGGCGCCTTTCCTCCGCATTCATAGCAAAATACCCGATAATACTTAAGAGCGATGGTATCAGAAACACGACACCGACCGTTATTACCAAATAGTCTCCTGCCTCATTGGGAAACATCACCAATATCAGCCCGATTACCAGCGCACATATCGTACGCAAAAAAGAGTTACTTATTCCTTTCATAAGCTTATGATTTTTTGCGAAGATACATTTTTATCCGCACAACTCCACAAGAAAGTCACGAAAAATCAATTAACGGTCAGCCAAGCGTTCATATCTTCGGCCACCAAGAGCCAATATAATAACAAAAGTATAGCAATAGATACGCCAATGGCTACTAAATGTTTTCGTTTCATAGTTCATCCTTTCTTTTTTATATAAATAATAGTTATTCAAAACACAACTATAAAACAAGTTCCCATACAAAAGGTTTACTGATTTCCCTAAATACAAAAAACAAGAGTAAAAGCTCGCATATTCCTATAGTTTCAAGCTGATGAAACAAAAATGAGCCGTTTAAAGAAAAAAAGCAAGAAATTCTTTGGTAATTAAAACAAAGTGCTTACATTTGTCCCCAGCTAAAACAAAAAGACAATGAAAACAATGCTCATAAATACATATTGGTGGTGGCGCCCGTTACAACTCCGACAGTCGTAAGGGAGCAGTGCTCGTATGTATATATGTGAACATAATACTGATTAAGAAAGAGCCCTGTCGCAACCTGCGACAGGGCTCTTTTCTTTTATCCGGTTTTGAAACCCGGACAAATCCCAATAGTTAATAGTTAAATCGTAAATAAAATGATGAGTTTTTTAGTAAATCAAGATGGTTATTACGGAGAATTCGGTGGAGCATATGTTCCCGAAATACTCCACAAGTGTGTGGAAGAGTTGCAGAACACCTATCTCAAAGTACTGCAAAGCGAAGATTTCAAGCAAGAGTTCGACCAACTGTTGCGTGACTACGTAGGACGTCCTTCCCCACTCTACTATGCCCGCCGGCTTTCCGAAAAGTATGGCTGCAAACTCTACCTCAAGCGTGAAGACCTGAACCACACAGGAGCCCACAAGATCAACAACACTATCGGGCAGATTCTTCTGGCACGCCGCATGGGCAAGCATCGCATCATCGCCGAAACCGGTGCCGGACAACATGGCGTAGCTACTGCCACCGTATGTGCCCTGATGAACATGGAATGCATCGTCTACATGGGAAAAACGGATGTAGAACGCCAGCATATCAATGTAGAAAAAATGAAGATGCTGGGTGCAACCGTCATCCCCGTCACTTCCGGAAATATGACACTGAAAGATGCTACCAACGAGGCGATCCGCGACTGGTGTTGTCATCCTGCCGATACCTACTACATCATCGGTTCCACAGTCGGTCCTCATCCTTATCCCGACATGGTGGCTCGCCTGCAATCCGTCATCAGCGAGGAAATCAAAAAGCAACTCATTGAGAAAGAAGGTCGTGACTGCCCTGACTATCTTATCGCTTGTGTAGGTGGTGGCAGCAATGCCGCCGGAACCATCTACCATTACATCGATGATACCCGCGTGCAGATCGTCCTCGCCGAAGCCGGCGGTAAAGGAATAGATACGGGTATGACTGCCGCTACCATCGCCCTCGGACAGACGGGAATCATCCACGGTGCACGCACTTACGTCATTCAGAACGAAGACGGCCAGATAGAAGAGCCTTATTCCATCTCCGCCGGACTGGATTACCCGGGTATCGGCCCCATACATGCCAATCTGGCTGCACAAAAACGCGCCATCGTACTTGCTGTTAATGATGATGAAGCCATCCGCGCCGCCTACGAACTGACGAAACTTGAAGGTATCATCCCCGCCCTGGAAAGCGCACACGCCCTCGGTGCCCTCGAAAAGCTGAACTTCAAACCCGATGATGTCGTTGTACTGACCGTTTCGGGACGTGGAGACAAGGATATAGAAACTTATCTTAATGAAGAATTAAAAATGAAGAATTAAAAATGAAGAATGAAGAATTATGAATGAAGAATTAAAAATTAAAGGGTTATGAATACATATAATTATCAAACTATTAGTCGGACTATTCTTGGAGACTTGCACACTCCTGTAAGTACCTATCTTAAAGTCCGCGACGTCTTTCCCCAAAGTGCGCTCATGGAAAGCTCCGACTATCACGGTAGTGAAAACAACCGTTCATTCATCGGACTCTGTCCATTGGCAAGCGTCAGCATCGACCATGGAACAGCCATCTTCCGCCTGCCCGACGGCACTCGCGAAGAACGCCCCATCACACCGGAATATCCTGTAGAAAAAGCTTTAGAGGATTTCCTCGGCCGCTTCCATGTGGAAGGCGAATATGCCAATTACTGCGGTCTTTATGGCTACACCTCTTTCAATGCCGTACGCTATTTCGAAAATATTCCCGTAAAAGATAGCCGCGAAGCCACCAACGACGCACCGGATATGCTCTACATCTTGTATCAATACCTCATTGTCTTCAACGACTTTAAGAACGAAATGGTTCTTCTTGAAATGCTTGCCCCCGGTGAAGAAAGTGAACTGGATACCGTGCAGAAAGCCATCAATAACCGTAATTACACCGCCTACGATTTCCGTGCCGTTGGTGAAACCACTTCCCCACTGACCGATGAACAGCATAAAGCAAATATCCGTCAGGGAATCGCCCACTGCCTGCGTGGGGATGTTTTCCAGATTGTTCTCTCCCGACGTTTCGAACAACGTTTCGTAGGCGATGACTTCAAACTTTATCGTGCCTTGCGCAGCATCAACCCCTCTCCTTATCTGTTCTATTTCGATTTCGGAGGTTTCCGCATCTTCGGTTCATCACCTGAGACGCACTGCCGCATCGAAGGCCGTCACGCCTATATCGACCCCATCGCCGGTACTACCAAGCGCACCGGAGATCCCGAACAGGATGCGCTGAACGCCCAATACCTTCATGATGATCCCAAAGAGAATGCAGAGCATGTCATGCTGGTCGATCTCGCCCGTAACGATCTTTCCCGCAACTGCCACGATGTAAAAGTGGATTTCTACAAGGAAATGCAGTATTACAGTCATGTTATCCACCTGGTAAGCCGCGTCAGCGGTACGCTGAACGAGGATGCCCGCCCTATCAAAGCATTCATCGACACTTTCCCGGCAGGCACTCTGAGCGGTGCACCCAAGGTACGCGCCATGCAACTCATCAGCGAACTGGAACCGCACAATCGCGGCGCTTACGGCGGTTGCATCGGCTTCATCGGACTGAACGGTTCACTGAACCAGGCCATTACCATCCGTACTTTTGTCAGCCGCAACGGTGTACTCTGGTTTCAGGCAGGCGGTGGCATCGTAGCCAAGAGTAATGAAGAATACGAGTTGCAAGAGGTGAACAACAAACTGGGAGCACTGAAAAAGGCAATCGTAATGGCGGAGAAAATGTAAATTGTAAATCGTTAAATCGTAAATAAAATGATAGTAATCATAGACAACTACGACTCTTTCACCTACAACCTTGCCCATCTGGTAAAAGAACTCGGCGCAGAAGTAGATGTGCTGCGCAATGATAAATTTGAACTTGAGGAATTGGAGAAATATGATAAGATCATCCTTTCACCCGGCCCCGGCATTCCCGAGGAGGCAGGCTTACTATTAGAGGTCATCCGCACTTACGCAGGACGGAAACCCATACTTGGCGTCTGCCTGGGCGAACAGGCCATCGGACAAGTATTCGGAGGGAAGCTCACTAATCTGAGCGAAGTCTTTCACGGTATACAAACGAATGTAAAAATAAAGAATAAAGATTACATTTTCGACGGTCTTCCTACTGAAATTCCAGTCGGTCGTTATCACTCCTGGGTAGTGGATACAGACGGATTTCCCGAAGAATTGGTTATCACTGCCATCAGCCCCGAAGGTCAAATCATGGCACTGAGACATCGGAAATACGATGTCCACGGCATCCAATTCCATCCGGAATCGGTACTGACTCCCGATGGAAAACAGATTGTAGGCAACTGGCTGAAAGGCGTCTGAAATGCCACATCTCATGAGGCCAAATGCCACACTTCACAGTTCGGAATGCCACACCTCATGACCGTCAACATGTGGCATTCCGAACGCTAAGGTGTGACATTCCGGACGCAGAGTCTTTCAATCGTAAATCGTAAATCGTCCAATCGTAACTAAAAAAAACATCTAATCGTAAATAAGAAAATGAAAGATATATTAACCCGTCTCTTCAACCACGAAGAGCTTACTTCGGAAGAAACCAAGCAGATTCTCCTGAACATCACCCGGGAAGCTTATCCCGAAGCTCAAATTTCCGCATTACTCACTGTGTTTCAAATGCGTAGCATCACAGTAGATGAATTGATCGGCTTTCGCGAAGCCCTTATGGAGACTCGCATCCCTATCGACTTCGCGCCTTACCGGCCTATCGACATCGTAGGTACGGGAGGTGATGGAAAGAACACGTTCAACATTTCCACATGTGCCTGTTTTGTGGTGGCCGGGGCCGGTTACAAAGTTGCCAAACACGGCAATTATGGCGCCACTTCCGTCAGTGGGGCAAGCAATGTCATGGAGCAACACGGCATCCGCTTCACCAATGATCCCGACAAGTTGAAACGCAGCATGGACGAGTGTAACATCGCCTACTTGCACGCCCAACTTTTCAATCCGGCAATGAAGTTCGTCGGCCCTGTGCGCAAGGCATTGGGCGTACGTACACTGTTCAATCTTCTTGGCCCGCTTGTCAACCCCTGCAAGCCTACTTACCAATTGCTCGGTGTAGCCGATCTTGCACAGATGCGACTCTACACAAATGTTTTTTACAAACTCGGTATCGATTTTGCGGTAGTCAACAGTCTCGACAGCTACGATGAAATCTCCCTCACGGACGAATTCAAAGTCATGACGCGCAATTACGAACGGATTTACCGTCCGCAAGCGCTGGGTTTCAGTGCCGCGCAGCCCGAAGAGCTCTTCGGCGGAGCCTGTAAAGAGGATGCCGCCCGCATCTTTGATAATATCCTTAATAACCGTGCCACACGTGCCCAAACACAATGTGTCATTGTCAATGCCGCCTTCGCCATCCAGGTGATGGAACCTGAAATGGAAATCGAAGAATGTATTGCCATCGCTCGCCAATCGCTGGAGAGTGGACGGGCGCTGGAGACGTTGAAGAAGTTTATAGAAATCAATCAATGAACTAAAAAATATGAAAGATATTTTATCCGAAATCATCGCCCACAAGCGGATTGAGATAGAGCAGCAAAAACAAGCAGTCTCCCTCAGTCAATTGCAAGAGCAAGCTGCTGTCATGATGCAGGAAGCTGTCGGAACCGGAGCTTCCTGCACAACGCCCGTCCGCAGCATGAAACGTGCACTCGCAAGCTCTTCATCCGGCATCATTGCCGAGTTCAAACGCCGTTCTCCTTCTAAGGGCTGGATCAAGGAAAACGCACAGGCCAACCTCATTCCACCAGCTTATGAAACTGCCGGAGCTTCCGCCCTCTCCATCCTCACGGATGAAAAGTTTTTCGGCGGGAATCTGCGTGACATCCGTACAGCGCGCCCTCTGGTCAACATCCCGATCCTGCGTAAGGACTTCATCATCGACAAGTATCAGCTTCTGCAAGCCCGTATTGTGGGTGCCGATGCAGTGCTGCTCATTGCCGCCTGCCTCACGCCTGATGAGTGCCACACGCTTACCATGCAGGCGCACGAACTTGGACTTGAAGTCCTGCTCGAAGTACACAGTACCTCCGAACTCTCCTATATATATAAGGAGACGGATATGGTCGGCGTCAACAACCGTAATCTGGGCAGCTTCGTCACCGATATAGAAAACTCTTTCCGCATTGCAGAAGAGTTAAAAAATGCTGTTGCTGAAATTGATTTTCAGACGCCTCCGCTGCTCGTTTCCGAAAGTGGTATTTCGCACCCTGAAACCATCCGTGAGCTACGCTCGGCAGGCTTCCGTGGTTTCCTTATGGGAGAGACATTCATGCGTACAGACGATCCCGGGAGCACATTGGAAGAACTCATTCACGGTATATGAATTTGGAAATTCACACATAATTTCATATATTCGTGATTTTTAAGCAAAATGTTTTCAATAGTAAATTGTAAATCGTCCAATCGTACATATTATCATGAATACAATGATCAAAGTATGCGGAATGACCGATGCAGACAATATCCGCGATGTAGAAGTATTAGGTGTAGATATGATCGGTTTCATCTTCTACCCCAAATCCCCCAGATACCTGTACCAGATACCCAGGTACCTGCCTACACTTGCCAAACGTGTCGGTGTTTTTGTCAACGAAACCAAAGAAAACATCCTTATGTATGTCGACCGTTTCGGCCTGAACTATGTCCAGCTGCACGGTGACGAATCACCCGAATATTGCCGCACCCTTCATTCACAGGGTATCCGGATCATCAAAGCGTTTTCCATCGCTTTGCCCAAGGATCTTCTTGCCGTATCTGATTATGAAGGTTTCTGCGACTACTATCTGTTCGATACGCGTACCGTCCACTATGGTGGTTCCGGACAGCAGTTCGACTGGAGCATTCTGCAACGTTACATCGGCAGTACCCCTTTCCTGCTTAGCGGCGGTATCAATTCTTACAGTGTCAAAGCTCTGAAAGAATTCCACCATCCCCGCCTTGCCGGTATTGATATCAACAGCCGATTCGAGACATCTCCGGGCATCAAGGATGTGGAACGGATAGAGCGTTTTCTCAAAGAAATGGGAAAATGTACCATTTGACGACTGAAGCACGCCATTGTGAAGAGCAATCGTCAAGTGAAAAGTAATTTCAATCGTAAATCGTAAATAATAAAATCGTAAATAATAAGATGAATCGTATAAATCAACTTTTTCAGGACAGCCCTAAAAATTTGCTGTCCATCTACTTTTGTGCCGGTTGCCCAACCCTGGAAGGTACTGCCGACGTCATCCGTACCCTCGAACGCAATGGAGTCCATTCGATTGAAATCGGTATTCCTTTCAGTGACCCGATGGCTGACGGCATCGTTATACAGGAAGCTGCCACCCGTGCTCTTCGCAATGGTATGTCGCTGCGTATTTTGTTTGAACAGCTTCGCGATATCCGTAGCGATGTCCGTATTCCTCTCATCCTGATGGGCTATCTCAACCCTATCATGAAATTCGGGTTCGAAGCTTTCTGTCAGAAATGCGTAGAATGTGGTATCGACGGCGTTATTATTCCCGATCTTCCCTTCAAAGATTACGAAGAAACGTATAAACCTATTGCCGACCGTTACGACATCCGTGTCATCATGCTCATCACCCCCGAAACCAGCGAAGCCCGTGTCCGCGAAATCGATGAGCATACCGACGGCTTCATCTATATGGTATCCAGCGCTGCTACTACCGGTGCCCAGAAAGATTTCGATAGCCAGAAGCAAGCTTATTTCAAAAAGATACAGGATATGCACCTCCGCAATCCCCGTATGGTTGGCTTTGGCATCAGTAACAAACAGACATTTGACGCTGCTTGCGCCAACTCTTCCGGCGCTATCATCGGCAGCCGTTTCGTCACCCTGCTGAATGAAGCTGAAGGAGATGCGGAAAAGGCGATCACACAGTTGAAAGAAGGGCTGAAGAAGTAATTAGGGAAGAGTGATTAGTGATAAGTAAATGACATTATAATGGCAAAATGTCACTTATCACTATCCACTTATCCCTAATCACTATTTTTTTCCTATCTTTGCACCCAAAATAATCAAACCCGGTTATGTTTATGAAGACTGACTACCCATCCGTGTTGCTAATTTATACCGGTGGAACCATCGGAATGATAGAGAACCCAGAGACAGGTGCGCTTGAAAATTTCAACTTCGATCATCTTCTCAAACATGTTCCCGAACTGAAACGTTTCAATTATCGCATCTCTTCCTATCAGTTTGATCCTCCTATTGACTCTTCTGACATGGAGCCTTCGCTTTGGGCAAAAATCGTAAAGATTATTAACTACAATTATGATTACTTCGACGGTTTTGTCATTCTTCATGGAACCGACACCATGTCTTATACAGCCTCTGCTCTCAGTTTCATGCTTGAGAATTTGGCTAAGCCCGTCATTCTCACCGGCTCTCAGCTCCCTATCGGCACTCTGCGTACAGATGGAAAAGAAAATCTTATCACCTCTATAGAAATAGCTGCGGCCAAGAATCCCGATGGCACCCCCATCGTTCCCGAAGTGTGTATCTTTTTTGAAAATGAATTGATGCGCGGTAATCGTACCACAAAGATCAATGCCGAAAACTTCAACGCATTCCGTTCATTCAACTATCCCTCACTGGCCCATGCAGGCATCCACATCAAATATGACGCCCACATCATCCGCCGTCCTGATCCGACGCGTCCCATGAAGCCTCATTACCTGTTCGATACCAATGTGGTTATGCTCACTCTTTTTCCCGGTATCCAGGAAAGCATCATCAATTCTGTTCTCCATGTCCCGGGTCTGAAAGCGGTTGTACTCAAAACATTCGGTTCCGGCAATGCTCCTCAGAAGGAATGGTTCATCCGCCAACTGAAGGACGCTACAGAACGTGGCATCATTATTGTTAACATCACTCAATGCCAACGTGGCGTAGTTGAAATGGGGCGTTACGAAACCGGACTGAAATTGCTGCAAGCAGGCGTCATCAGCGGATACGACAGTACTCCCGAATGTGCAGTAACCAAACTTATGTTCCTCCTTGGCCATGGTCTCAATCAAGCCGAAATCCGCTACCGGATGAACTCTGATCTTGCGGGAGAAATCACTAAATAAAAAATAAAAAAATATTTAGTCTAAAAGTTACGGATTATAGCAACAAAAGTCTTCCATTGGCTATAATTCCATTTCATTATGCACATTCCGATAAGATACCGACTAAAATCTGCAAGTTTTCACTAAAAGCCTATTACTCTCATTTTTAACAATTAAAGCATCCTATTTGCAACAAAAAAACAACTTTTTCTGCTATCATATCAAATTTATCATTATCTTTGTGGCGAAAATATGCAAGAAATGCGCATTTTTAATAGTCCATAAAGAAAAGAATGACAAATTCAACACATATTATATTTATTAATGATGAAATCAATTAGCAGATTATCAGTAATGGCTACCATGGTAAGCGCCATGTTTTTAGCCAGTTGTGCGGACGATGTTTACGACCCAAGTAAAGAACCGCAGACGCCGCCGGCTGAAAATCCTTTTGGTGAAGGTTTTGCCGCTCCTGATGGCTTTAATTGGTCCATGATCAATTCCGTAAAACTTAATGTTGAGGTAAAGGACGAATTCAATGGTCAGTACCAGTATCTGATCGAAGTATTCACCACCAACCCATTGAGTGATAAAAATGCGACTCCGATTGCGGCTGGTGTAGCAAACAAGAATGCTAATTACGTTACAGAAATCAACATACCTGCAGCAACTGGATATCTGTATATTCGTCAAACAGACCCGAAACAACGAAATGAAATTTACGCATGCGCTGTTCCCGAAAATGGCGGTTCAATGGATTGTAAGCTATACTATACCGGAGTCGGCACAAGAGTCACAGGAAATACAGGTTCAGCATTCGAAGCCGCAAAACAAGCAGGATTTACAGAACCGAAACATAAGGACAGCGAAGACCTTAAACCTCTTTATGATGAAACAAAAATAATACCGGAAGTACCTGCTGTTTCAGATAAGTACGTCCCCAATAATTCAGGAGCGTTGAATGCCGGAGCCAACTTTATTATTGGTGCAGAATATACATCCGAGGCCTCTTTTAAAGACAATTTACGGGTTTATGAAAGTAGCGGCAGAGTAACCGTATTCGTTCAAGGCGTATGGGACTTGTCAGGGGAGGAATTAAATTCCCGACTCGACATCTACGTGATGAATGGCGGTAAAATCATCGCTTCAAATGACCTCACAATAGGTATCAGTAATACTCTTACCATCCAAAGCGGAGGAAGTATCGAAGTCGGAAACACCTTACATTTAGGCGCTCCAACCAAAGTCTATGGCTCCATTTCAGCAGAAAATGTCAATGTAAACATAGGCGGTACGCCTGAAATATATATTGGTGGAAACGGCAGTATCAAAGTTACCCAAACAGCACTTTTCAACAGTTCTCAAATTTTCAACTACGGTGTATTAAGCGCAGGCAAGCTTGAGCTTATGAATGCTACTGTATTAAATAAATCCTATATAGAGAATTGCAAAGACATCAGTTGCAACAACGGTAAGATATTCAATTATGGCGATGTAAAATTCAGCGGAACACTCACGACTAATAATAACATTCAGAATACAGTTTTTGTCAATCACGATCAAGCCACTTTAGTAGGATCAAGATGGGACAATGGCGCTTCTGTTTATAATGACGGCCTTATCCAGCTTACCAATTTCTATAATCCAGCAGTGGGCGAAATCTATAATAGCTGTGCATTTATCATCAGCAATGAATTTACTTTCGTTAATTTGATTTTAGACAATGGTTCCATTACAAGCGATTGGAGCAATACAACAAACGAATGGCTTCCCGTTCCGACCATCACTTGCAATCAAAAAGTTAATGTCAAGATGAGAAATAGCTCAATCATCAAAGTCGATAACTTCATTTTAGGCAACTCACCTAACAACATCGTAGGCGAACAAGGCGAGACATCTATGATCAAAGCCCGTCTGCTTACATTAAATGGCGGTGGACTAACCAGCATCAGTGGCAACTTGGTATTTGAGGGGAAATATGCAAAGGATTATCCTACATGGCAACTGAAGACTGAATGCGCTATGACCGGTTATGACGAATCCAAACAATCCATCGAATCCTGTAGCGGCATTATCAACGAAGGTAATGAAGGCGAAGCCCCGTACACCCCTGAAATTCCTGTCATTGACGATGCGACGACTTACACTTATGTATTCGAAGACAACTGGCCCAAATATGGCGATTTCGACCTCAACGATATCGTCCTGACAATAAGCAATCGTTCCGTCCAAGCCAATGCAAGCGGCAACTTGAAGAGCGCCAAACTCAATATTGCCCTCGAAGCTGTCGGAGCAAGTAAAGTTCTCGGAGTAGGTATCCGCTTCTTCGGTCTGCCGGAAAATATCACCCCCAAGAAATTCACCGTTAAAGGCGTAAACGCTTCATTTGAAGCTGGGCAAAGCCTCCCGACCCTCATACTGTTTGAAAATGCACACGGTGAATTCAGCTTCAGCGACGAACGACCATTCATTAATACAACTCAGGATGCATCGACCAACAGCGCTGATGTTCCCGATTATTCCATACGTTTCGAGTTTGAAGAATCTAGCAATGTACCCGCGTCAGCGTTCAACATCAACAATCTGGATGTATTCGTCATCACCAGAGCTGCTGACCAGAAGAATAAACGTCTTGAAGTGCACGTAGCCGGTTATGCACCTACCGATCTGGCCAACACCAAGCTGTTCGGACAAGGAAATGACAAGTCGTCTGCGGATGAAAAGCGTTATTACCTGAGCTCTGAAAACTTAGCATGGGGCGTAGTTATCCCGACAGATTTTGCATGGCCCTTAGAGTATAAAAATATCAAAGATGTATACACAAATTTTGTCGGTTGGGTAACCAGCGGCGGAAAAGAGAACAAGGATTGGTATAACAGCCACAATGGTCAGGTATTCAAAAAATAGCCCGGAATTCCCCTAATGCAAAAAGCCGATGAGCACCGTTATTCATCGGCTTTTTCAGTAATATGAGAGGGTGTCATTTCAAATGCCTTGCTATATAGTTAAAAGACATTAACAAAATATCTTTTTAAAGCTTATAAAAGCTGTTATTATCTTAATAGTCCGTATTTTTGTTATTAACCAAACAAAACAAACAAGTCATGGGAAAGAAGTTCAAGACAAATCAGATTCTGGTAGCTGCACTGATTCTATCGTGTGCTTTGTTGGGTAGTTGTGAAAAAAATGCATTCGATCCCGAAAAAGTAAAAGCAACTTACGAAGATAAATTTCCGGTAAAAAACATCGATCCCGATATGGACTGGAAAATGACCAGGCAGGTTACGATAGACATCTCTGTCTACGAAGATTATGGAGTAGATTATACTGTAGAAATCTTCGATCGCAACCCCTATTCTACCGACACCATACCTCACTTACTGGCAAGAGGAACCGCCAATCAGGAATTTTCTTTCCATACCGCAATTGATTGTCCGACTGTGCTTTCCACGCTTTATGTATCGCGTACCGACGAGGCCGGTCGAAGGATATTCAAACCCGTAGCCATAACCAACAACCGTCTGACCACATCGTTCGGTAGCCAGACGCTGACACGTTCCTTTTCCCCATCCACCAGGAGTGAAGGCAATTTCAGCATATCCGCAATGTCCCGTCCATACACTGATAAAGAAATAGAGACAATGCTTTCCAAAGCAGTCGAATATACCGGCCAAGATATGGACACCGACATAGCCAATAAAAACATTTTTAAAATAACATCCACCTATGAAGGCAGTATCAACCATGGAGGTACCCCTACTCCCGCAGCCAGTACTCTCAAACTGATTATTGCGCCGGAGGCCAAATGGGAAATTCCCTCCTCCCAGACCATCAACCAGGGACTTGAAATCATAGTAGCCTCCAAAGGTGAAATCAAATTAAAATCTGGTAGCGAAAATACTCCGGCTCTTAAATTTACAAATACCGCTTCACTCACAGTTCTGGGTACCGCTTATCAAGAACACGAAAACGATGAGGCGGAGGATACCCGTGGAAAAATATCCGGCAACGGATGGATAGAATTCTCCAATGGCGGAACCAACTACAATGCCGGAGACATCGACATTGACGGCATCAATAATAATGGCGGTACCTTCTTCAATTATGGTGAAATCGACGTTAAAAAGTTATATGGTCCCTCTACCGGAAGTCTCTTTGTCAACCATGGGGATCTGGAAGCCGACCAGATAGGAGACGAAAAAAATGACAGGGGACCCTTGCTGGAAAACAGTTGCAAAATCGAAGTTGACGGTGATCTGACTTCCTATGGCATCACATTGGGGCAAGGAGCATTCATCAAATGTGAACACCTGCACGCTTCAGACTATATCAACCTGAACGATAACTCTATGATCAAAGTAGAGAATAACTCATGGTTCAATAATTGCAGCATCACCGGTCCAACCGCCCCGAACAGTTATGCATTGCTGAAACTTTATAATATACAACAGGCTAACTGGACCGGAAACTGGCAAAGCGAAGTAACCCAAGGTTATGTGATCAATAATGTGTACTGCGAATATAAAGGCGGAGGTCGAGACGCTACATGGAATTTTGAATACTGTTGCCTGAACGGCACTGCAGGAGGAAACGGGAAAAAAGGAAATGGTAACGCAGTTGCATGCAAACCCGGAGAGGCTCCTAAATATATCCCCGAAGGCAGATGCACCGGTGAAGGCAATACTCCGGGAGAAGGCGATCCGGGAGAAGAACCCGAATTAATGCCCTATACCTACGTCTTCGAAGACAACTTCCCCTTGGTAGGCGACTATGACTTCAACGACGTAGTTTTGGACGTATCCATCAATCATGACCGTGGCCGCGACAATAAGATAACGACCACACACATTGATGTCACACTCGTGGCAGCCGGAGCGACTAAGACTATCGGAGCTGGTTTGCGATTGATAAATGTGGATAGAGCTGCCGTTGCAAGTATCAGTTACGAAGGAGATGTAAACCGATTCCAAAACACCCTATCCGGTTCTATGTTAGACAATATCAGCTTTGAAGATGGCATGGTGATTCCTCTCTTCGGAAATGTACATGGCGTATTCGGCGTTGCTCCCGGTACCATGGTCAATACGGGTATCGCTACAGCTCCCACCTATACATACAAGATAAAGATTGAACAGAGCAATGCCTACCAGCACGAGTCTCCGGTTATCTCTAAAGACAATTTGGATTTCTTCATTGCTTATAAGTTCAGAAGTATGCAGCAACGTATGGAAGTGCATCTTTACGAATTCTGGGATTATGGCGCCACCAAAGGAGGAACCGTACAGAAAGAAAATCTTGACTTAGCAGGTAACAATACATGGGCTATTTGTGTGCCCAATTTCCGTTATCCGAGAGAAAGTATCAACATCAGTACGCTAAAGGGTGACGATTGCGCATACCCCAAGTTTTTGGATTGGGCTCAAAACCGCACGCCCGATACTGAAAAATGGCATCTCGATCCTAACGAAAAGAATGTTTACAGATAAAATAATCATATAACAAATAACAGGTATAGAATATTATAAATTACAATAATGAAACAAATATTATTAGTAGATGATAAAGCCTCCATAGGCAAAGTGCTTTCTATGTATTTAGGTAAAGAGTATGATCTTGCATATTGCGAAGATCCTTTGAAAGCTATCGAGTGGTTACACGAAGGTAATGAGCCCGACTTGATTATATCCGATATCCGTATGCCCAAAATGACTGGTTCGGAATTTCTTCATTACCTCAAAAGTAATGAGTTGTTCAAGCACATTCCCGTTATGATGCTTTCCAGCGAAGAGAGCACTACCGAGCGTATCCGCCTGCTCGAAGAAGGAGCGGTCGATTATATTCTGAAGCCTTTCAACCCCATGGAATTGAAAGTACGTTTAAAGAAATTTCTATAATTAAGTAATTAATCTACGTAAAGGCATTATGTTATATTACATATATATTGGTAATAAACGGGTTATCATCGACCACCTGAGCAAAGTAACAGGAGGAATGTTTGTTGCCGTCTCTTCTCCACAGAAAGCGGCTAAAGTCATTGATGGTATTCGTGAGCGATATAACATATCTATCCTTTACGAACAGACAGAAACTCCAGAATCAGACTGTATAGAGCTTTCTTATTTACGAAAGCGTTATCCCCGGGTTTACATAACCCTCATAACAGAAGTGTTAAAACCCGAAAATCGAAAAGCTTACCTCCAGGCAGGCGTCAACAATACGCTTCCGCCGCATGCCGAGGAAGATAGCATCCAAAGTATGAATGCTTATCTCAGGGCACGTAAGGATAGTAAACTGAAAGAATTCAGCGAAACACATCGCAAAGTGTTGAATACATTCCGTCTTCCTATGTGGAAACGCACATTCGACATTCTATTTGCCGGTACTGCTGTTATCATTCTTTCACCATTGCTGATAGGAACAGCTATTGCTGTCCGTGCAGAGAGCAAAGGAAAAGTCATTTATAAGTCGCAACGTGTAGGCTCCAATTATCAGATTTTCAATTTCCTAAAATTCCGTTCCATGTACACTAACGCAGACAAACGGCTGAAGGAGTTGAATGCACTTAATCAATATCAGATTGAAGAAGTAGAGAGTTCTGATGAAGATCCGGAAATCCGCTTTGACGACCTTGTCGGGACACCGGACGAAGAAGAAAACCTGTTGATTTCGGATGATTTCGTGATCTCCGAAGAAGATTTCATCAAAAAGAAAGAGAAAACACAACAGAATGCATTCGTCAAGATTGAAAATGATCCGCGCGTTACTCGTGTCGGACGGTTTATTCGCAAATACAGTATTGATGAGTTGCCACAGCTTTTTAATATTCTGAAAGGTGATATGAGTATTGTAGGTAACCGCCCTCTCCCACTCTATGAAGCTGAGTTATTAACCAGTGATGCCTACATAGACCGTTTTATGGCTCCGGCTGGTTTGACGGGGTTATGGCAGGTTGAGAAACGGGGCGGTGCCGGTAAGATGTCGGCAGAAGAGAGAAAACAGTTGGATATTAAGTATGCAAGAGATTTCTCATTCTGGCTGGATATGAAGATTATCTTTAAGACGCTGACGGCGTTTGTACAGAAAGAGAATGTATAATTGCAATATTAACCATAGATAGCAAATAAAAAAAATGATAAGAAGATATATTACATTCATTTATTGGAGCGCTATTCTTTCGGGATTGTTTGCTTTTCCAACAGCCATTACTGCTCAAGAGCAAACGATGACGCGTGAAGAACGTATAAAAGCTTTAGAGCGTTTAAAGATGGAAGATGCACGATGGGAAACAGTAACTGTGATGCAGACAGGGAAAGAAGTCCCACTTGAAATTGAGAAATTAGAATTACCTCCATTGTCGGTTTTTTTAGATGCTGTAACAGAAAATGCCACAGTAAAACGAGCACAATCGCAAGTGGAACAACAAAAAAATGAGTATCGCATTGAAAAGCGTAATTGGTGGAACTATTTTCGCTTAAATGGCAGTTACGCATTTGGCCGTTTCAATAGCTTAAATGAAAATAGTGAAACTCTCGTTGATTGGTACCAATCGACAAATGTTGGCACACGCCATACTTTCAATTTAGGAGCTACCGTTAGTATAGGTCTAGGTGACCTATTTAATCGCCCATTAAAACTAAAAAACTATCGCTATAACATTGAGCAACTACAATATACACAAGACGAAGTAATGGAAGAACGTAAACTGAAAGTATTAGAAGCATATAATGCTGTAACAGAGCAATTAGCTACCATTAAAGCTAAAGCTGAAACAGCGGCACTATATAATGCACAGATGAAAATATCAGAAAATGACTTTATACAAGGAAAAATAAATATAATTTCGCTTTCATTGGAACGTGCCCGACGTACTGGTGCAGTCACAAATTATGAACAAAGTCGCGTAACTTTACATAACTCCATTGTTTTGTTAGAAATGCTGACTAATGTAAAAATAATCAAAGATAAGTAAATACCTTATGGATATAATGCGATTCATATCACAGTTTCTTTACCGCATCCGTTATTGGCTGTTGTGGGGAACGCTTTTTGTTACAGGTTTAGTTATTTACTTTACTCAGTTCCTTCCATATAGCTATACTGTGAAAAGTAGTTTATATGCTGGTATCACCAGTTCGACTTCACTTGATGGTTCTGCCATCAACTTTGCAGTGGTAACCAGCACTTTTGATAATCTTATCAATATAGCTAAATCTCGGGGAACATTGGAAAAAGTTTCTATCCGTTTATTAGCAAATTCACTCACTTATGGTGAAGAATGGAAGGACAATCAATATATTCAAGCCAAGCATTATCGCCAACTATTGCAAATGACTCCGAAAGAAGTACTGACCTTGGTAGATCGAAAAGATGTTGAGAAAACATTAGCTAACCTTATTACATATCGGAAAGAAAAAAGTAATAATTTTATATATGCTATGTTCAATCGTCCAGTTGCATTTTATAGTGCAACAGCCTTAGAAAGCATTAATATAAAACGTGCGGGGAATAGTGATATACTTGAAATCATGTACACCTCTGCCGATCCAGGTATCACTCAAAAAACAGTAAGTATCTTAATTGATGAGTTAATAAAAACCTACGAAATACTTCGTTTTAAATCAACCAACGATGTAATCGCCTATTTTCAAGAACAAGTACGACTTGCCAAAATAGCATTAAATAAGGAAGAAGACGATTTAATGAATTACAACGTACAAGAACGAGTTATTAATTATCCAGAAGAAACTAAAGCTTTAGCATTTACCCGATACGAAGTAGAAGATCGCTTAGAAGAAGCAGAACGTGTATACCAAGGAGCTGTAGCTTTACGTGATATGCTTGATGAAAAGATGGATATACGTGCTCAAATTATTCGTAGTAACACAAATTTGCTACAAGAACTAAACAAAGTTAGCACGCTGAACCAAAGCATTATGGAGCAAGAGATATTTACCTCCGATAAGCGTCAGCAAGCTGATGGAAAATTACAGAAAGAGAGAGAAGCACTTAAAAAAGCAGAAGATAATATCAGCCATATTTCGGACAATCTCAATGAATTCAATTTCACTAAAGAAGGAGTCGGCATTGAAAGTATGGTAAGTGAGTGGTTAGCAGCTTGCGTCAATGAAGCAAAAGCAAAAGCCGAATTACAAGTATTATTAAAACGCCAAGAAGATATTTTTAGCCAATATAGTCACATGTCTCCCATTGGTACGCAAGTGAACCGCAAACAACGTGCTATTGATATTGCTGAAGATAATTATCGTACACAACTCAAAGGATTGGCAGATGCAAACCTCCGTTTGAAAAACATTGAGATGAGCACTAGTAACTTGCAAACTGTAGCTCCTCCTGATTATCCATTAACGGATAATGGTCGTAAACGCTTACTTTATATTCTTGTTGCATTCGTAGGTACTATAGTGTTCATCATCACTTATTTCCTCCTTATCGAATTACTCGATCGTACATTACGTGACCCCTACCGTAGTAAACGTCTCACTGGTTTACCTGTTGTTGCAGCTTTCAATGGTATCAGTAATTTAAAATATCGTGGTTTCCTCAAAGCTTGTAATCGAATTGCTGCCGCTTATAGTTGTCGCCAATTGAATAAATACATGAATTCTGGACAACCTACAGTCGTAAGTTTACTAAGTATTAATCCACGAGAAGGAAAGTCATTCTTAGCCAAATATTTCATAGAGCATTGGCAATCAGAAGGACTCCAAGTACGTTTAGTACGTCATGATTTAGACTTTGAAGCAGAAAGCAAAAGCTATGTACAAGCCGAGCAGCTTTCTGATTTTTGGCAACTTAATGAAGCCGAACAAATACCTGATATTATTTTAGTAGAATATCCAGCTATCAAAGACGCATCCCTGCCTTTGCCTGTACTTCAAAAGGCTGATGCTAATTTATTAATAGCTAATGCATGCCGTTTGTGGAGAAATAGTGATGATGCTACACTTGATCCCATAAAAGAAGCTTTAAAAAGCACTCCATTTCTGCTTTATTTGAATAATGCAGATCGTGATGTTGTAGAATCGTTTACAGGTGAACTGCCTCCTAAAATGCCAATTCATTCATTCTTTAATCGATTAGCACAATTAGGTCTAACTTCTCAAAAAGCAGCGGTGAAATAAACATATATCATTTGAATAAAAAAAGAATGACATATAACAATCAATATCCGATACGTGAATTGCCTCCCAAAGCATTACTTTATTTTTTGCTTATTGTGGGATTGGTAGCTCTCACTTATGCCATCATTACTCAAAACCTAATAATGGCAGCTGCGATTACTAGTTGTCCTTTAGCAAGTATTATACTCATATATGGACTTCAAAATCCTCGCTTCGGTTATTTATTATATGCCACTTATGCATATTATTTCATGGTTATCATGCGTTATAGTCGCAAAGAAGGACTAAGCGTAGGTTTAGACATGTTATTGTTCTATATGTTTATATCAATCTTGTTTATCACTATTCGCAAAAAGTCTGATATAAAAGTTTCCAATGCAATAAATGTACTAACTGTTACTTACTGTATTTGGATATTGTTCATTTTAATTCAATTTATTAATCCTGGAATCCATTCAGAAGGTATTACTACAGGAATCCGCAACTGGATTTTAGGAACTTTCACATTATATATTGTTTCCTGTTTACTATTAGATAGTCCTAAAATGCTAAAAAGAGGGCTAATCGTCTGGGGAATTTTTACGATCACAGCTTTCCTAAAATTATTGTATCAGAGATATGTTGGTTTTGACCATGCAGAAAGGATATGGCTTATCAATGGAGGTGCTACTACTCATATATTACATAGTGGGATTCGCTATTTCTCATTTTTCTCCGATGCAGGAAACTTTGGCCCACATATGGGAATTATTACTATTGTTTATTCTATTGCAGGATTTCATACTAGTCAAAAATGGCTAGCATGGTTTTATAGAAGTATAGCTTTAATGGGGTTAATAGGTCTATTGATGTCAGGTACACGTGGTGCAATAATAGTTCCCCTTGGAGGAATAGCCTTATATTGTCTACTCTGTAAAAGCATAAAGGTCATGACTACTTCTGCAATTATTGGACTATTTTTATTCGTATTTTTTGCATTTACTAATATAGGAAATGGAAATTCATTTATACGCCGTATGAGAACAGCTTTCCAACCCACACAAGATGCTTCATATAACGTTCGTATAGAGAATAGAGAACAGATCGCTGAATATCTGAAAACTCTTCCATTAGGTGTAGGATTAGGAGAAGATATTCCTAAGTTATGGCCTGCCAAAGACGGTAGTTACACTCAAGGTACACTTCCACCAGACTCGTACTATGTAAGTATATGGATACAAACCGGTATTGTAGGCTTAGTTCTTCAACTTATAATATATAGCATTGTATTATTACGATGTTGCTATATAGTCATGTTTCGTATCCAAAACAGAGAATTAATGCATACACTTGCGGCTTTGACATGTGGAGTCTTTGGAATGTGGATTAATGGATATGTAGGAGAGGGAATGGGGCAACCCCCAACAAACTTCGTAATAGTTGCATCTTTAGCGTTTGTTATGAATGGCATCTATATAGATAAAAAAATTAGTAAACAAAATTCAAATAAAAACTTAAGTAATATAATATCATTATGAGCGATATCTTTTCCATGTTCAATCCCGATTGGTGGGTAGACGAAAACAACAATGCCTTGCAAATAGCTGATGCTGTTTTATATTTAATATTAGCTATTCCGGTATTATACCTTTTTATATGTGCTCTTTTCTCGTTAAGCAGATACAAGAACCCTTATCCACCAGCAAAAGTGCAATATCGTTTTCTTGTTTTATTTACGGTATTACGTAATGGTAAAGAAGTAATTAATTCTATTAATCATTTTTTGGATACTCAGTTATACCCACGTGATAAATATAGCATTGCAGTTGCAGCAACACAGCTACCAGAAGAAGATCTTGTCACTCTGCTACAAATGCCGGTTAATATTGTTGTTCCAGATAAGGAGCATTGTACTAAAGTATATGCTATACAACAAGTTATGGAACGATATTCTCCAGAAGAATATGATATGGTTGTTATTTTTAATTCTGACAACCGTATTGTTCCTAGTGCTTTAGATTATTTCAACAATGCATACTACTCAGGTTGTGATGCAATACAAGCACATCGCATGACGGAAAATCTCACTACCAGTATTGCCGTATTGAATGCTACCAGTGAAGAAATCAATAATAACATCTTCCGTAAAGCCCACACCCGTATGGGATTTTCATCAGCACTTATAGGCTCAGCTATGGCATTTGATTTTACAATGTTCCATGAAATAGCACCTACACTAAAAGGAGCAGATTTAAGTAAAGCTATGGAAACTGCCCTATTGCAACAAAATATCTATACAGAATATCTAGAAGAAGTCGTATGCTACAGTAAAAAAGAAGAAAGTGCTAATGGATATGAAGCGCAACGAATCAGTTGGCTTCGTTCACAATATAGCAGTACTATTTTTGCTTTAAGAAAATTGCCAATAACATTGTTAAGAGGCGAATGGGATTATGCTCTTAAATTATTCCAATGGTTGATGCCATCTCGCTTTCTATTAATAGCCCTTATTGGCCTATGTGCCGTTGGAATTACATTGCTTGATTGGACCCTTAGTTTCAAATGGTACATACTACTTGGTATTATCGGTATCACTTTTTTAATGGCATTACCGGATGGCGAAATAAACAAGCGTTTCAAAAAAGCAATATGGGCTCTTCCTATTTTAGTATTCGCATCTATATTCAGCCACATAACAAGATTATTTGGAGGTGGCAAAAGAAAGAAAAAAACAGAAAGAAGAAAAAAAGATATATGAAAATAGCAATCGAGGCCCAACGTATTTTTCGTCTCAATAAACATGGAATGGATTTTGTAGCCTTAGAAACCATACGTGAACTACAAAAACGGAATGACGGTAATGAGTATTATGTTATTGTCGCCCCAGGTGAAGATCGCTGCATAGAAAATAGTGCTAATCTTTCAATTATTGAACTCAAATGCCCTACTTATCCCCTCTGGGAACAAGTAGGGCTTCCCCGAATAGTAAAACAATTAGGAGTTGATCTTTTGCACTGTACATCAAACACAGCTCCTATACGGTGTTCAGTACCGTTAGTGTTGACATTGCACGACATCATTTATTTAGAACCCCGCCAACATCGAAGCCCATCCCTTTATCAAGAGATGGGTTGGTATTATCGCCGTTTAGTTGTTCCACGCATTTTAGGGAAATGTAAAAAGATTATTACTGTATCTTATTTTGAGTGTGATCGTATTCGTCAGGCTTTAAATATACCATCAGAACGCATTACAGCTGTATACAATGGGTATAGTAGGCACTTCTATCAACAAGAAATAGATATGAACATTGTTCGTAAATATATCCCAGAAAAAGACTTTCTTTTTTTTCTGGGTAATACAGACCCTAAAAAAAATGCCGCACGTACCTTAAAAGCATATAGTACCTATTTACATCAGTCCGAGATTAAACGTCCATTACTTATTGCAGATTTGCAAGAAGAATACATAAATAGTTTACTACAACAAGAAAATATCACTGATATAAAATCACATCTTTACTATCCAGGATACATAAATAATCATGACTTGGCAACTCTCTACAATGCAGCTTTTGTTTTTCTTTATCCATCATTACGAGAAAGCTTTGGAATCCCCATGTTAGAAGCTATGGCATGTGGTACACCTGTCATTACAAGCAACACTTCATCCATGCCCGAAGTTGCAGGACCGGGAGCATTAACGATTGATCCCTATAAACCAAAAGAGATAGCTCAAGCATTGTTATGCTTGGAAACAGATAATACATTGTACCAGCAACAACAGAAATATGGGTTAAAACGCGTAAAGCAGTTTTCTTGGAAGCAAACTGCTAATCAATTGGCAGACATCTATAAAAACGCATCATTATAAAGTAATCCTGTTAGAGTCGTAATAAATATCACATAAAAACAATGCTATTTACAATATGACTTATTGGAAAGTTTTTTTAGATCACTCTGTCCCATTGTACGTAGAATTTCATTAATGGATTCTTTAAAAATAATACGATAATAAACGATGATAGAAATGTTAAAACGGAGTATTAAACAGAATAATACATTGCTGAAATTTAGTAGTTGGCTAATCAGTCCCCTGGATAATCCAAAACCACGCCTTTGGGTTAAGCTTTTCTTTAATCCTCTTGTACATAAAAAAGGTAAAGGCAGTATTATCCGTTGGAGAAGATCACGTATAGATGTATTCCCATGGAAACGGTTTGAGATAGGAAAAAAATGTACCATTGAAGATTTTACCACGATTAACAATGGCGCAGGAGATGTTATTCTAGGTGATAAAGTGCGAATTGGAATTGGTAGTGTTGTCATCGGTCCTGTAACCATAAAAGATGGTTGTGGATTAGGTCAACATGTATTTATTTCCGGTTTCAATCATTGTTATCAAGATGGTACTAAAAATTCCTCAATCCAACCACTCGATAAGAAAGAAGTTATAATTGATGAAGATACACATATCGGAGCTAATGCAGTTGTTGTAGCAGGAGTGCATATAGGAAAACGATGTCAAATAGGTGCAGGTAGTGTTGTTACCAAAGACATTCCTGATTATAGCATTGCAGTAGGTAATCCTGCGAGAGTAATAAAAAGGTATGACTTGGAACAAAAACAATGGATAAAAATATGAATGTATTATTTCTGATCTTCCACGGGTTCCAAGAATATAATGGAATCAGCAAAAAAATCAAATACCAAATACATGCCCTTATACAATGTGGCATGAATGTGAATACTTGTTATTATAACTTATCCTCCAATGGGCATCGGCAATGGTTAGTTAATGATAAAGTAATTGCTGATTTAGGTATTGGAGTACAAGCAAAAATAAAAAAACGTATTGACTTTAGTGCTATTAGCCAATACGCCATAGAAAATAATATAAACTGGATATACATACGATACTATCATAACGCAAATCCTTTTACTATTCACTTAGTAAAAGAACTCAAAAAGAATGGTATCAGAATAGTTTTAGAAATCCCCACTTACCCTTATGATCAGGAATTTAATCGTTTAAGTCGAAGGTTCATTCTCTATATAGACAAACTTTTCAGACATCGTTTTTGTAAATATATAGACGCCATTGTAACATATTCCAACGACACGAAAATTTTCGGACAACGTACTATACGTATTTCCAATGGCATTGATTTTGCTAATATACCACTACGAAAAGAAACACATGATCTTAGCCAGGAACTGCATTTAATAGGAGTTGCTGAAATACATTTTTGGCATGGATTCGACCGCCTAATCCAAGGTTTAGGGTTATATTATAAAAAGCATCCTAAATATAAAGTTTATTTTCATCTTGTAGGTAACATGGCAGGAAAGCAGGAAAAAGATAAAATAATGTCCCTTATACAAGAATACGGATTAGCCTCCTATGTTATATTACATGGGGCCAAACATGGAGAAGAGTTAAATGAACTTTTCAATCATGCAGACTTTGCTATTGGAAGCTTGGGACGTCATCGTAGTGGAATATACAATATAAAAACTTTAAAGAATAGAGAATACGCTGCACGAGGATTTTCATTCATCTATTCAGAAACAGATGATGACTTTGATCTCATGCCTTACATTTTAAAAGCTCCTGCTGATGAAACCCCTATAGATATTTCACTGATAATTAATTTTTGTCACTCAAAAATAATATTACCGCAAGAAATCAGAAGTTCTATCAAACATTTATCTTGGAGAGAACAAATGAAAAAAGTATGTGAAGATGAAATTTTTCAAAAATACCCCAAATTATAAACACTAAATGGTAAGTATTAAACAGCAAATGCTTTCTGGCGTCTTTTACACCGCGGTCGCCAAATATTCAAGTATCATTATTTCCTTGATAGTGATGGCTGTTTTAGCCCGTTTATTACATCCAGATGACTTCGGCGTCATAGCAGTGGCAACGGTTATCATTAATTTTTTCAACATTTTTACCAATATAGGTTTCTCCTCTGCCATTATACAAAATAAAGAACTTACTTCTAGAGACATAAATAATATCTACATGTTTACTATTTGGCTAGGAATTCTTTTAAGCATATTATTCTTTCTATCTGCATGGAGTATTGCCTCTTACTATAATGACGAGCGGCTCATCTCTATATGCCAATTGCTATCAATCAGCCTATTCTTTTCTGCTATTGCCATTGTTCCGAATACATTATTTTATAAAAACAAAAAGTTTAAGTTTATAGCTTATCGAACTTTCCTCATACAACTCATTATTGGTATATTCTCTATTATTGCTGCTTTATCAGGAGTTGGCTTATACACATTAATTATACAACCAATTCTATCCAGTATTCTTATATTCTGTGTTTCACTAAAAAAATATCCCCAAAAAATACAATGGGTCATAGGTATAAAAAGTGTAAAAAAAATATGGAATTATTCTATATATCAGTTTTTATTCAATGTAGTCAATTATTTCACCCGCAATCTAGACAAGCTTCTCATCGGTAAATATATGGGGATGAACCCGTTAGGTTATTATGAAAAATCTTACCGATTAATGATGTTACCTTTACAAAACATAACATATGTCATTACTCCTGTTATGCACCCTATCCTTAGTGATTATCAAAATGACATGAAAAAACTTGCCTATTCCCACGAACGTATTACACGTTTATTAGCATTCATTGGATTTCCACTCAGCTTAGCACTTTTTTTCTGTTCAGAGGAACTGGTACTATGTATTTTTGGAAATCAATGGCTCCCTTCCATTCCTGTTTTCAAAATTCTATCACTTACAGTCGGTATTCAATTAGTATTATCTTCTTCAGGCCCATTCTACCAAGCAGGTAATGATACTCGGGGATTATTAATATGCGGTATATTTTCTGCAATGGTGAGTGTTTGTGCTATTTTAATTGGTATATTTTACTTTGATTCATTAGAAGCTACCGCTTGGTGCATATTGATTGCTTTCTGTCTGAATTTCATACAATGCTATTGGCAATTGTACCATTTCATGTTCCGTCGAAACCTAAGTTTCTTCTATCACCAACTAATCTCTCCCATCACTTTAAGTTTCATTATTGGTTGTATATTATACTTCACCTCATTATTGATAGGAGAATGTAATCTTATTATGTCATTATCCTTAAAATCTATTTTATCTTTATTGATATGGGGAATATATATACAATTTACTCAAGAATATGACATTGCTTCTAAGATCAAAAACATTTTATTAAAATCCAATAAATGATGAACCTAAATATACTACAATCTATGCCGAGCCCCAAAGTTTCAGTCATTATCCCTATATATAATACTGCTAATTATTTACGTGAAGCATTAGACAGTATTTGCAATCAAAAACTAATCGAATTAGAAATCATTCTTATCAATGATGGTTCTACTGATGACAGTCAAGAAATTATTGAAGAATACACTGCACGAGATACTAGGATACAATATCATATACAACCGAACCAAGGACAAGGTGTAGCACGTAATCATGGCATGCAATATGCTACCGGACAATACATTTATTTTATGGATAGTGACGATATATTAGATACAACAGCTCTACAAGAATGCTTCAATATATGTGAGTCAAACAATTTAGATTTTGCTTTTTTTGATGCAGATGTTATTACAGAGACTAAGACACAACATATACCTGAATACAGTAGAGTGAAGAAGCTAAATAGCAAAATTTGGAATGGAATTGATTTACTAACTTACGAATTGGAACAACATATATTTCGTATTTCTGTATGCTTATGCTTTGTAAGAAAATCTTTTTTAGAAAAGTTTTTCCAAGGATTCCCACCTGGAGTTATTCATGAAGACCATATTTTTGCCATGCAAATTCATTTAAATGCTCAGAGAGTATTTTATATACCTAAGCCATTTTTTAAACGCAGAGTACGTCCTAATTCTACAATGACGAATCGTTTCAATATGCGAAACATAGAAGGTTATACTACGGTTTGTAATATAGTATCCAATATGACTCTACAGGATCCAAAATGGGACTCAATCATAAAAGTGTATTTAAAACAAACTCTCAATGCTGTCATATGGGCAGGGCACGAAATGACGTTTTTAGAAAAAATAGAAGCTGCCTGTCGCTTCCGTAGATTAAAATTATCTAAATACATCACGTTCAGAAATTGGATAGTATTTTGGATAAAAAAATAAATATTAAACATTAAACAAAAAAATGAGAAAACGTATACCTCATACAAGGTATGATTTAAAAATTCGCAAAAGTGATAAAGTTGTCGAAATTGGTTCAGGTCATAATCCATCTCACCGTGCTAATGTCATTGTTGAAAAGTTTATCAATGACAATTACCATCGAAGTGGCGATATTAAGATATATCCGCACCAAGTCTTTGTCAATGCAGATGGAGAGCATCTTCCTTTTAAAGACAAAGAATTTGACTATATCATTTGTAACCAGGTTCTTGAGCATGCGGAAGATCCAGTACAGTTTATAAAAGAGCATTGCCGTGTTGCTAAACGCGGATATATAGAAACTCCAAGTTTATTAGGAGAATTTCTTTTTCCAAAAAAATCGCATAAATGGGCGATATTGTCAATAGATGGAAAGCTAATACTCTTTGAGAAATCTCAAATGCCCCACTATATGCATGATTACGGAATGTTGTTTCTCAACTATCTTCCATATCAATCTTTAACCTATAAAATTCTTCAACTATCTGAGCCGCAATTAGCAGTCAATCGCTACGAATGGGAAGACGATATTGATTTCATTGTCAATCCAACAGACGAATACTATCGTTCTTTTTTCATCCAACCATGGACCAAGGAAATGGTAGAGAAGATTTTTCCACGTAGCAATACTTTGAAAGAGTTTAGGAAATTAATGAAAGGAATATGGTATCTCATTAAATATGAAATGCGTAAATTTGCACCTCGCAAAAAGTTGCTCACATTGGAAGAATATAGGCAATTAAAGAAAATTGAAAATTTATAACTATGGTCTCCATCATCACCGTTAACTACAACGGCCTTACCGACACTTGCGAAATGATCGCCTCATTTCGTAAATACGAAACATATCCCTATGAAATAATTGTAGTGGACAACGGCTCCCGTAATCCCGAAGCTGACGAAATCAAAACGCACCACCCCGAAGTAAAAGTCGTGCAAAACACCAACACCGGATTTGCCGGAGGCAACAATACAGGATTAAAAGTTGCCGAAGGCAGCTACCTGTTTTTCCTCAACAACGACACAATAATTAAAGGCCCGATACTGGAAACTCTCATCCACCGCTTGGAAGCAGCTCCGGAAAACGGCGGCGTCTCCCCTATGCTGAAATACAGCTATGCGCCCGACACATTACAATATGCTGGTTTCACTCCATTCTCACACATCACGCTACGGAATTCCGCCATAGGCTTCAATGAAAAAGAACAACCTTGCTATCAGACAGCACGCGAAACCGCCTCCCTACATGGTGCCGCCATGATGATACGCCGCGATGTTCTGCAACGAGTAGGTCCAATGACGGAAATTTATTTTCTGTTCTACGAAGAATTTGACTGGTCAGCGCAACTGCACCGGGCCGGATACAAATTATGGTACGAACCGAAGGCCGTAGTCTATCATAAAGAAAGCATGACTGCCAAGAAAGGAACTCCTTTAAGAGAATTCTATCTTTCACGCGCCCGCATCCTGTACGCCCGACGAAATATAACGGGAAGTGAAAAGATCCTGTCCTGCCTATACATTGCTTTTATCGCCGCACCTAAAAAAGCGGTGATCTATCTGCTACACGGAAAATTTCAGCTGGCAGCGGCCGTTATTCGTGGAACTTTTTACGGACTTATTTCATCAAAACAATAAACACCAATTATATCCCAAAAATTACCAAACTTTACTTCCTTGTATTTTTACCTTTGCCTCCATTTAATCCATTTATTTCAAATTATGAAAAAAATTATCTAATTCATTTAATTTGTCCATCACCAACAAAAATGGTGTAGAGATTTTCAGTGTCCAAACCGAGACCGAACACATGAAACTGGAATTTATCGTATTGGAACTTTTTGCCCGAGGCATAGAGAAGTTACTGGAAGACAAAGGCAACATCAGTACGCGCATGGAGCGAATGTTAGGAACTCTTCGCGATGTCACCCGCCGTTTCAGGCACACCCCAGACAAAAAAGGCTAATAAGACTGACTGACAGATGTTTGTGTATAATAATCGCAATGCGCATTTCAGCGCAAGAGCCCCACCAAACGTTAAGGAATAATAAATCATCTCTTTTTTCAAGATGTGCGGTCTTGCCCTACCAAACCGCTTTCACGATTATTCTGACAACGGGACAAACGGGCAAGACCGCACATTCCAGCCGTATTATCAATGATTATCTTTGCTGTCGCTAAGAGAAAAACGCTACGAAAAAACGCTGTCGCCACACTAAGCAACTCCGCTTTACGCAACCTTTTCCCACGAACAAATAAATTAATAACAAAACAAGCAAAAAATGAAAAGAAATTTCTATCTACAGCACCAGCTCATGGCCATGCACGACCCCCGAATGCAAAACCTGTTCGACAAGGAAGGCCCCAGAGGTATAGGAACCTACTGGATCATCATCGAAAAACTATCCTTACTGCCCGACGCCAAAGCGCAACTGAAATATCTGCGCTCTTCCACGAGCAAAAAGTTGTCGATTACCTACATAGAGAAAATCATCCGCAACTTCCAGCTTTTCGTACTCGAAGAAGATGGATCCTTCAGTCCCGAAGAACTGAATCCGGTGAAAAAGAAGGAGAAAAAAACGGCAAAAAGTGATAGAGCAAATGCCGTTGCTGATGCAAAAAATGACGAAAATCGGCAAAAAACCGCAGAGGAAAAAACGGAAAATTCGAACGAAAAACAAGCTAACGCGCTAAATACCAGCACCGATAAAGAAACAAGCCGTGAAGTGTTTAAAGAGAATATAAAAGATATAACAACATCAGCAATAAAAGAAAAAGAAACTGCTGCCGCTGATGATGTCAATTTCAATCCCATACGTCCCTGGCAGGAAGTAGTGGATGGACTGGCCGTGAGAACACCCTGGCTGGAAGCAGCCTGCATACACAGCGGCTACGGAGAGCTGCTGATGCGACACATCGAGACGGCCGTGGACTGCTTCAAGAAGCATATCGAAGTCTACGACAAATGGCACAACCTGCTGAGCGAAAGCGATGCACGCCGTTATTTCGTGAATTTCACAAATCCCGGACAGCACACTTCGCAAGCCCTGTACGCAACCCTCATGGCACTCGACGCCAAGCAACAGTCCGCCGCTCCACCCGACCCTTACCGCTACGAACAGCGCATCGACGGTCGACGCACCTACCTGGGTTGTCTCATCCCCGACAATGCCCCGCCCCGACCGGACAACACCGCTTTCTGGAATGAAACCACGAACTCATGGAGATCGTAAATTCACACCGGGCAAAGCAAATGCCACATCCGGGCAAGGCAAACGCCACACCTGAACAAGGCAAATGCCACACCTAAGCAAGGCAAATGCCGCACCTCACCCCCATCCAAGTGTGGCATTCGCCCCCACGAAATGTGGCATTCGAGACGCTGAAGTGTGGCATTTCCAAACGATTTTGCAAATGACTTCACAAATGAAGTCCGCTAACAATTTTCCAAAAATAAATTCAAACAATTCAACAAAAATGAGAAATTTCCATCAGCACGGCATCAACACCCATGGCCGCACCAGTGGAAAAGTCAAGACCATCTGCCCCCAGTGCAACGACACCCGCGGACACAAAGGCAACAAATCCCTCTCTATCGACCTGGACAAGGGCGTGTGCTACTGCCACCACTGCGGCTACAAGCTCTACGTACCCGACGATGCCGAAGAACGGGAACGCCAGCTGCGAAAAGAGAATTACAATCGTGCCCGCAAGCTCCCCTCCCACTTCCGCCGCCCCGTCTTCGACCCCAAGCGCACGACCCTCAGCGAGAAGCTGGAACAATACTGGACGCAGGAACGCTGCCTGGCGCAACACCTGCTGGCCGACCTGCGCATCACCGAAGAACGGGTGAGGCTGCCCGAAAGCAACGAAGAGGAGAACTGCCTCTGCTTCAATTACTTTGAAGGCGGCACGCTCATCAACACCAAGTATCGCAGCGGCCGGAAGCACTTCATGATGGTGAAGGGCGCCGAGCTGATCCCCTACAACATCGACGCCATACTGGACACCCCGGAATGCATCGCCACCGAGGGCGAATTCGACGCCGCCGCCTTCATGACCGCCGGCCGGAAGGATGTCATCTCCGTGCCCGCCGGCGCACAAAGCAACCTCAACTGGATGGATCGCTTCGTAGAAAGCCACTTCGAACCCAAGAAGCTCATCTACATCGCCGTCGACGAGGACAGCTCCGGACGGTTGCTGAGCCAGGAACTGGTGCGGCGCCTCGGATCGGACCGTTGCCGCCTGGTGCACTTCGGTCCCGAATGTAAAGACGCCAACGAGCACCTGATAAAGTATGGCGCGGAAAGTCTGCTCATTACGCTGGAACAGGCTGAAGAAATCCCGCTGGAGGGCGTCTTTACCGCCAAAGACCGTCAGGAGCCTCTCCGCACGCTCTTCGAAAACGGGCTACAACGGGGCGCTGAAACGGGCTGGGCCAACCTGGACGAAAACTGCACCTTTGAGACGGGGCGCCTCGCGGTGTGGACGGGACGCACCGGCGAGGGAAAATCGGAATTCATCGACGAACTCGTCCTGCGCCTCTGCCTGCGCCACGAATGGAAAATCGGCTTCTTCAGTCCCGAAAACATGCCGATGGAATACCATCTGGCCAAGCTCGCCGAAAAGCTGACCGGACATCCCTTCCGCCCCGGACCGGGCATGACGGAAGCCCTCTACAACCGGACGACGCGCTGGCTGACGGACAACGTGACGCACATCTTGCCGGACTCGGGAAGTTATACCGTGGACTGCATTCTTGAGAAGGCCCGCCAACTGGTGCGCCGCCGCGGAGTGCGCATCCTTGTCGTCGACCCGCTGAACCGCATCGACCAGCAGCTGGAACCGGGACAAACGGAACTGCAATACATCACCTCGCTGCTGAACAAGCTGAGCCGCTTCGCCCTGCAGCACAAGTGCCTCGTTATCCTCGTGGCGCATCCGCGCAAGGTGAACCGCAACACCACCAACAGCGAACTACGGCGGGTGGAGATGAATGACATCAACGGTTCCGCCAACTTCGGCAATATGGCCGACTTCTGCTTTACCGTAGACCGGAATGACGCGAAAGAAATCGTCACCATCTACATCGACAAAGTGAGGTTTAAGCATCTGGGCAGCGCCAACACCTGCGCCAAGTTCGTCTACAACCGCATCAACGGGCGTTACTGGCCCTGCGAGGAGGATATCGTGCACCGTGCCGACGGTGACAAACCGGGACCGGTGAACACAGTGTTCGACAATGAAAATTGGTTGAAAAACATTACAGAAGAAAGTTGTATATTTGATTAATATTCAGTATATTTGTAGAGATAATAGACTCACAAAAAAAGAACAATTTATTCAAATTAAAGTATGATGAAAACTGATGATTCTATCTTAGAAGTCTGCTTCCTGATACGCAGCTACGGGAAAGGCGAACTGGCCATGTGCTACATTCACGGAGTGACCCAACAGGCAGCAGTCAACCGCTTCAACACCTGGATACGCAAAGCGCCCGGACTGGAACAACGCCTGCTGGAAATGGGAATGAGCCGCACGGGCAGGAACTACACTCCCGCCCAGGTGCAAACCATAGTCAATGTTTTCGGGGAGCCTTAGAAAAGGGACGAGGAACAAGGGGACGAGTTTGTTCCCTTGTTCGTATGCCGGAAGTAGAGCCGTGGGAAGTAGAGTATAATAATCACAAAGTTATTGCCGGTCAAAAGAAATTTCCCTAACTTTGCCACAAAACAAGGCTGAATCGTATGAAATACCCCATTCTGCATCTGGACCTGAACACGGGCAAATATGACGAAAAGCGCAGCCTTGACGATGTGCTGAACGACACCCTGCACTTTTGGGAGGATTTGTACGGAAGCTCGCCAAGCGAAGTAACCCCGGAGCTGCGCTTCAAGGGCATTATCAGGCGTGTCGCCGAGAAGGCCGGACAGCGAGTGGTCATCCTTGTGGACGAATATGACAAACCCATGCTCCAGACACTCGGCAACAAGGAGTTACAGGACGAATACCGAAACACGCTCAAGGCACTCTATTCGGTGATGAAGACGCAGGACAGGTACATACGCTTCGGACTGCTGACAGGAGTGACTAAATTCGGGAAGGTAAGCGTGTTCAGCGACCTGAACAACCTTATCGACCTTTCTATGGACAGGCAGTTCCAAAGCATCTGCGGAATAACCGATGAAAGGACAATCCAATAGCGGTGATCTATCAAAGCGGGTATCTGACGATAAAAGGATATGACGAGGAATTTGACATCTATCGGCTGGGATTCCCCAACAAGGAAGTGGCAGAGGGGTTCATCAAGTATTTAGTGCCCTATTATATGCCGGTGAAGAGCGATGAATCGGTTTACTTCGTATCGAACTTCATCGCCGATGTACGCAAAGGCAACCCCGAACAATTCATGAAACGCCTCGCCACCATGTTTTCCGACACGGACTATAAGATTGTGGGCGACGCCGAACTCTACTTCCAGAACGCCTTCTTCATCGTAATGCGCATGTTGGGATTCTACACCAAAGTGGAACGCCCCACAAGAGAAAGCCGCATGGATATGGTGATAGAAACGAAAGACTACGTCTATATCGTGGAATTCAAGCTGGACGGAACACCTGAAGAGGCTCTGCGCCAGATAGAGGAAAAGGGATACGCCAAACCCTTCGCCATGGACAGCAGGAAGCTATACCGAATCGGGGTGAACTTCTCGCTGGAGAAAAGAAGCATTGACGGGTGGAAGATTGAGGAATAAAAACAAGCGGAGGAATCCCCCCCTCCGTACCTCGTTATTTTTTGGGGACTACACGAAACCTCACATAACCTCCGTTAACCTCATTTATCCTCACGAAACCTCACGGAACCTCTCTCCGCGTCATCCGCCTGCCGTATCTTTGTTTCACCGGAGCGGAAGAAGAAAGTATCTCCTACCCCCTCTCCGGAGATTTTATTATTCATTTAATTAAAAAAATTACAAAGTTATGTCAAAAGCTTTAGTAGTGCGCACACAACGCCACAAGAAAATCGGCGACGCGAAATCACCGATGGTTTACACTCTGAAACGCAAACCGAAAGACGCCAAGATCTTCGACCTTGAACGCATCGCCCAAGACATTGAAGCCTTGGGCGGAATGTCGGCCGAAGATGTGGTGCACGTCGGCAGAGCGATCGTCCGCCAAATGCGCCAGACGATGACCGACGGTAACAGTGTCCGTCTGGACGGTTTCGGGATTTTCCACACCACCTTTAAATGTCGTGCCACCGAAGTGGCAAAGGACTGTACGGTGAAGAATATCGAACGTGTCAATATCCGTTTCAAGGTAGCAAACACCTTGCGACTGGCAAACGACAGCATTGCCACCACCAAGGGAGGACCGAACAACATCGTCTTCGAACTGGTGACGGAAGACAGCAGTTCGTCCACCGGTGGCGGTTCCTCTTCCGGCGGCAACGGAGAAGGCGGCGGAGGTCTGGATGAGAATCCGCTGGGATAGTCACTGAACATTAATCATTAATCACTAATCTCTTAATCTTTATGAAAAAAACGACTTGGGACAAGATTTTGAAAGTAATCATCGCAGTGGCTTCGGCCGTAATCGGCGCTTTTAGCGCAAATGCGATGAACCTGTGAGAAGGATCAATTTAATTGTGATCCATTGCAGCGCCACGCGCGAGGACCGCCCCTTTACCGAACAGGACTTGGAAACCGCTCACCGCCTTCGCGGTTTTGATGGCATAGGCTATCATTTCTACGTTCGCCGTAACGGTGATATCAAGTCCACACGCTCGGTCGGGAGGGTCGGTGCCCACGCGCGTGGGCACAATGCAAATTCAATTGGAATTTGTTATGAGGGTGGACTGGATTGCCACGGGTTGGCGAAGGATACGCGGACGGAATGGCAGAAACATTCACTACGGGTACTGGTACGGGCTTTGAAGATGGACTATCCGGAAGCAAGGGTTGTGGGGCATCGGGATCTGAGTCCGGATATAAATGGAAATGGCGAGGTGGAGCCGATAGAGTGGACAAAAGAGTGTCCGTGCTTCAAGGTGAGGGAAGAGGGGTGGTGACACCTCTCTTTTCATTTTCAGCCTTAGTATATACTGACAAAAATAGAATTTTTCAACAGTTAAAAATGAATCCAGCGTCGTATCCTATTTTTCAAATTAGCCAAAACTGCTAAAGAAAGTAGATGATACTTTAACCATACAGGTAATCCCCAAAAAACATAGAGCATTAGATACTTAATAAACATTTTATTTATTGAGCACTTTTCCGGAAAAACAAATTTACGTCGCAATAGAGACATGGCAAACTCTCTCTTTATATTCTTAGCCAACTGTCTAGAAGATAGCACTCTATAAGCAAAATAAGTACCCATCCAAATAATATCAACTAATGCTCCTACGTAAAAAGATTTTGCTGCATACGAAGAAACAAGTTCAGCCTTCAACTTCTCGATCTCCACATACTGCCGAGCAGTACGTTCAGAATACCCTTCAGCAGCAATCAACCCTGTTATCGATGTTGGATTTATAGTATAATAAAGTGTACAAACAGATATCAGCTGACAAGAACGAGCATACATCATTACTTGATATGTAAACCAAGGATCTTCATTCAAATGATACGATATACATCGAATGTGATTTTGACGCAAAAAGTCCATCTTATATAATTTATTCCAAATAGCGACAAATATCTCCTTATCTTGCCCATAACGGTATTCTGCGACAGGATTTTCTCCACCCTCAATTATTATATCGGGGTATGAGCATCCTGGGGCTACTGTTCCAACCAAATCTCTTCGAAGAAAAGAGGCCGCTACAAAATCAACAGGATACTCCTGCATCTTATTGCAGAGTATTTCGATGCAATCAGTAGTAATTACGTCATCACAATCCATCGTAAATAAATAATCACCCGTTGCATTTTCGATAATTGCATTTCGAGCAGCACCTGTACCACGATTATACCTTTGATCAATAATCCGAACAGACTCAGCCCGTTCGTGTTCCGCAACAATCCGATGAACGATATCCATACTATCTCCCTTATCATCAATAAACAGATACTCAATATATGGATACGTTTGATTGAGTGCAGACAATAATGAACACTCTAATAAATTTCCTCCATTATAAATAGGAATTCCAATAGTTACCTTATGCATAGTATTTTAAATCTTACTCAATGTTATTCTTCATAAAGTAGAAAGATAAGATCATTCCACTCCATGCGTTGTATGAATGAACCTCTTATTAGCCTCCTTCAACCGAAACAAATTTAAAAACATCAATAGAAACGAATAGGGGATAAAACATACCGCCCTAACTAATCGCCATTTCCAAAAATGACGAGGAATAGCAACCACTAATGCCAATAACAACAATCCCAATATCACCCACCACTTACATGCTAACATCGGAAACCATATTGAAAAACACACAGAAAAAATAAAAGTAAAGCCTAACAATAAGACCCGTGAGAACGAAGCTTGCTGAAATAACTTATCACAAAAATCCCATTTCCGTTCACGGATAGCTGGAAGCAAATGATGAACAAACTCACCGAAGCTATAGTATTGCGCAGACAACCAACGTCTCCTCTGTTGATAGAAATTCTTAGTCTTCTGTATTTTCTCATCGAGCACATAAGTATCTGGCAAGTAATGAAAGAAAATACGATGATAAAGCAATTTCATTTCCAAAACTCTGTCGAAGCCTCCAACTGAAGTATTACTCATCATCGCTTTATAGAATAAAGAATACTCAAAAGCCATACCGGAACCTATCAGGGCTGCTGACATTCCTAAATTGACATGCCCCAGACGGAATATTGAATTATTTATTTCCTCACTAATGGCATCCAAATAAGCCATATCCGTATTCAAATTCTTTGCTACACGATGAGTCTGTACAACTTGCACTTTCGGATCTGCAAACGCATTATTTACCTCAGAAAGATACGAAGAGTTAATAATATTGTCTGCATCGATAATCAAAGCAACATCATATGAATTCTCCCCTAGATATTCAAGAGCAGTTTTCAGAGATTTCGTATTGGTACTTTTCTCAAAATCGACTTGAAGTAGTCTAATAGGTAATGTACGCAATTTCTCATTTGTCGAAGGTTGCATGTGATCCGAAATCACAACAATATCATATTTATCATTTGGATATTTTTGCGCCAGACAAGCCTGTACCGTATCCGTAATAACTGCATCTTCTCTATATGCCGCTATTAGTAAAGCAAACCGTTTATATTCCTTAACCGATACCGGTTTATCGGGTTTACGCTTAAGTGACGCCAAACTATAAATTAATAAATACAATACGTTTATAGCAAACAAAACGTATAAGATCCAATCGAGTATAAGCAGTACCTGTTCCAAAATTAGAGTTTTTAATATAATTTATCTTTATTTACACCGTTCATCACAGAGATGTCAAACCAATCATAATTTGTCTTATCCTGGGTCCACTTTTCATAATTCAGATAAACTTCCGTAATGTCTTCTCCTTCTGCCGGATAGCTCCATGAAGAAGTTGAAGAAATTCGAGGAATATCAAGTGCCCAAGGATAAGTATTATCCATACGGTAATATATGCCTTTCTTTATATCGGAACGGTCAACTCCCATACCTAACATAGAGAAATCCATCTTTGATGTAGGCTCATAATCTACCAGATGTATCTCATGACCACGTTTACCATTTATGAAAATAAAGGGATTGAACTTTACAAAATTCACCTCCGCATCAGTTAGGAAAGTGTTCAGAGTAATAGTAGCCTCCGTTGCAGGAATATTTTTATGGCTTTGAGATGGATAAGTATTTATTATTCCAGAACCACCAAACACATCATCTGTATTATTCCATATAATCAGAGTGGCATTACCATTCCCACTTTCTAACGTAGCTCCTATTACATTTCTAATCATTCCAGCTGCAAACGGTAATTCAATGCCAAAACCACTTTCCTTTGTACCACCACGTGCCAAAGGCTTCAGAGACAATTGTATTTCACTAATTCCCGAAGTACTTTTAACCCGTTTATAAGTGTAGTTCACAACCAAATCATTGAAATCATAGTCTCCTCTATAGGGCCACAAATCTTCGAAAGCTAAAGTTCCATGCTGCGAATCAAACGGAGATACAGGATCCACATCTATATCATGTTCTGGCGTGATTCCTTTCGGAGGATTTGATACAATTTTAAAAAGAACATCATTATAATCGCGATCATTGTTTATAGAAGCATCATCCCAATAACGGGCATCCATACCAACTACAAGACAATCATAATCAGGACAAGAACGAATAATTGCATTGGACTTATTGATACCCTTACCATTCAAACAAGGAGTGGAATAAAATAATTCATAATTTGGATAATGACTATTGGTTATTGATGCTGCTACAGGTTGTGCAAACCAATAGGAACCGGCATCATCAATAGCCGTACTCAATTTCTTGTATGCCGAACGGGCAAATACGAAACCAACATGGGTATCTTTTGGGAAAATCGTACTATATTCTCCTTTATCTTTATCCCAATATAGTAATTGTACTTTTATACCGGATGCACACTGGATCGAATTAACATTCGGGTAAATCATTGTCATACGCATACCCATAGCATTCGTGCTACCACCACTCATCTCTCCCTTATAAACATCAGCATTAGAAGTCAACTCCCCAGCCTCATAATTGTAGTAAAGCAATGAAGCACATCCATTTCCTACTCCAAAATCACCATCGCCAATATAAGTTACCCATATTTCAGCGCCATCATTGTTTGTAACAACTAAATCACTAGAAAGATTCAATAGTTCTTCACTCTGGAATGATTTTTCCGGATACCAGGAATTTACCAAATTAATAAAATTCGTAGAAATCTCCTCTTTCGTTACTAGAGGAGATTTACCAGGAATCAGAACTCCATTACTATCAGCATCATCCTTAGCAAATGGGGAGAATATGTTATAGCGGGTAGCGATACGGTTATGGACAATCTGAGACACATCAATAGCATGTACCGTTGAACGAGTGTCAGTAAACCCAGGAAATGCAACACCGTGGAAAGAAAGAGACATACTTTCCGACACATCCACCGTTTGCATCTGCCCATAACCAGCTGTTACAGGATAAACATATAATTTCTTCACATTTTCCGGTAAAGTAATCTTCACCTGCAAAAGACCTTGGTCATTAGTGTAACCAGTATAAGCAGGCTCTACATCGTGAGAGATACCTTCATCTGTGCGAGGATCCTCAAAATAAACATTAAAAAGCACACTCTTTCCAAAATTTCCTTCACCATTGAAAGCAGACAAGGATAGATTTTTAGAAGATTTTAATGCAAATGAGAAAGACAGATCAAGAGCAGGTTCGTCAGTGTTCTTGTTTGAATCGTACACATCATTATCCACGCAAGAAGTGACAGCCAAAGCAACCATCAACACCATTGGTAATAATGCTTTTTTCATAACTGTTATTTTTTATTGAATTACGCTACAAATATACAAAGAATGACTGGATTTATCATCTTTTTCAGAAAAGATAATGTCCCATTTTTCGTAATAGGACATAAAAAAACGAGCAAGCTCTCACGAACCTCTCGCCTCTGTGTAAGAAAAGCCTTAAGGCTTTTCTTTTAAACTGCATTATTGTTACCTAAAAATCAATCTTCTTTTTACCAAAAAAATTCTATTACCTATAAAACAAACATTTTTTTACCTTCTATACCTAATTACCTAATTTCTAAATCCAAATTTTAGCCTATGAAAAAAACTATTAACGAATCTTTTTACCTAACTAATTCCTTTATTGAAAACTACAAAACTAATTTATTTAAAAGTCAAAATCATGAGCAGTTTCTCAACTGCGATACAAAGATAGGAAGTTTTTTCGTGTGCGCAAACAGTAGCACTAAAAAATGTATGTTTTATAACATTATTTTAAACTTATCCGCCATTATTTACAGTAGAAACTACTTCTGGACGGATTTAAAATCATCTGTTAACGTTTTCATGAATGCAATAAGATCAGCTTCCTCTTTCGAGGTTAAACCAAGATTGCCTAACTCGTCACGATTGACCGTAGCCGGATACTCAGCCGGAGGAAACTCATCGCTTACATCACGTACATTATAAAAATGCACAATCTCTTCAAGAGTTTGAAAATAGCCATTATGTCCATAAGGAGCAGTCAAAGCAATGTTACGCAAAGTAGGTACGCGAAATTTACCGTTTTCTTCTTCCTTATTCACAATAGCACCTAATCCCAGATCTACACTATCCGAAGTCAAAAGAAAATAATCGGCAGGCACATGAAAATGAGGATTCCCAGGATTACGGGGAATACCAAGATTATCATAAGTATGATCTGTAAAAAGAACACGTCCCGCAAGTTCATCCTTATCTAAGATATGACATTCAGCACACATACCCTTATTTTCAAATAAATTCATTCCATGCAATTCTGTCTCAGTAAAAACTGCCTTACCCTGCATCCAGGCATCATATTTAGAAGAAAAGGAGTTTACTTCCTCAGACTGCTGATAAGCGGCAAGAGCATCTGTTATATGAGCATAAATTGAATCAATATCGGACGCTTCACCATAAATGTATATCAATTCAGGATAATAAGATGCATGACGGATTTTCTCAACAACAGAGTTCTTATTCGGATTTCCCATCTCCACAGGATTAAGAAAAGGCTCGCCTGCCTGATGTTGCAATGAAGGAGAGCGGCCATCCCAAAAGAGTCCGCCTACATAAGTTCCTTCTTTCGCATCATAATAAAGCGAGGGGACATACATAGAATAGCAAACAGTCATGGAATTCCGCTGAGAATAAAGTCCGCCTACAGCACCTTCAGAAACAACACGTGAATCACAATCGGCAAAACCTTTGATTGAAGTATGACAGGTAGCACATGATTGGCCTATGGGTTCAGAAAGTAACGTATCCTGAAAAATAAGCTTACCTAATGCTTCCTTTTTAGCATGTAACGAAAAGGTTGCGTCAGTACAAGATAATAATCCCCAAACAAGTTCAGCACAAATCAGAATCGAAAATTGTGTTTGTAGTTTCATAATATAGCATGTTCTTTTATGTCATTATCAACCAAACAAAAATAGTTTTTTTCAGGTAGCAAACAAATTATAAGATATAAAAAACAAACCACTGGAGTGGCACGATCTGCCAACTCCAATGGTTGTCCCCTTTAAACACCTTTAAACAAAATGAAATATCTTATTTTCTAGCTTCTGCGATATAAGCCAGAGCTTCTTTGCATTTTTCTGTTACATAAGTCCAGTCTTCCGCAGCAACTTTATCATTCGGGAAGAGTTTAGATCCCATACCCACACAGAATACACCGGCTTTGATCCAGGAAGTCAGGTTTTCCTGAGTAGGTTCTACCCCACCGGTCACCATCAGTTTAGACCACGGCATCGGAGCCAACAAGCCTTTTACCAGTTTCGCGCCGAGCACATCACCCGGGAAGATCTTGCAAAGATCGCATCCTGCCTCCTGTGCGAAGCCCACTTCTGAAACGCTTCCGCATCCTGGAGTATAAGCAACCAGGCGACGGTTACAAATCTTAGCGATTTCAGGGTTGAACAATGGGCCTACAACGAAGTTAGCACCCAATTGCAAGTAAAGGGCAGCCGTAGCTGGATCAACGATAGAACCTACGCCCATAGCCATCTCCGGGCACTCTTTCGCTGCAAATTTCACAACTTCTGCAAACACTTCGTGAGCAAAGTCACCACGGTTAGTAAATTCGAAGGCACGAACACCACCTTCATAACACGCTTTCACTACCTTTTTTGCAACTTCTGCATCTTTATGATAGAAGACGGGCACCATTCCGGTAGAACCGATCTTATTCAATACTGCTATTTTATCAAACTTAGCCATATTTTTATTTACTATTTAACAATTTACTATTTACAATTTAAATGTTTTGCTTTGTACTATTGAACTATTTATTCATCCTTGCCTTCATAGTGGTTATCGAACTAATTATTATCTACTAACTTAACTATTCGTACCGCAAACACCTTCAACCTGTTCCTCAATTCTTCCGTTGTCATCAGCAAGAGTATCAAATAGTAAATTGTAAATAGTCCAATAGTAAATAAATTTATCTCTGTACACGTCCACTCGCATCACCACCTGCCAATGCTTCAACTTCTTCTACCGATACCAGATTGAAGTCTCCATTGATAGTGTGCTTCAAGGCAGAAGCGGCTACGGCAAATTCGAGAGCTGCACCCTGGTTAGGCTTCGTCAGCAAACCGTGGATAATACCACCGGAGAAAGAGTCACCACCACCTACACGGTCAACGATCGGATTGATATCGTAACGTTTAGATTCGTAGAATTCTTCACCGTTATAAATCATTGCCTTCCAGCCATTATGACTTGCAGAGAATGATTCACGCAAAGTAGAAATAACATATTTGAATCCGAATTCTTTAGCCATTGCCTTGAAGATACCCTTGTAGCCTTCAGCATCAGTCTTTCCACCTTCTACATCAGCGTCGGGTTTGAAGCCCAGACAGAGCTCCGCATCTTCTTCGTTACCGATACAAACATCAACAAACTGCATCAACGGCTTCATGATGGATTGTGCTTTTTCTTTCGTCCAGAGTTTCTTACGGAAGTTGAGGTCAACCGATACCGTAACGCCATGGCGTTTTGCAGCTTCACAAGCCAATTTTGTCAGTTCGGCTGCCTTATCGGAGATAGCGGGAGTGATACCGGACCAGTGGAACCAATCGGCACCTTCCATGATTGCATCAAAATCGAAGTCAGCTGCATCTGCTTCAGCAATGGCAGAATGTGCACGGTCATAGATTACTTTGCTGGGACGCATAGAAGCACCTGTTTCAAGATAGTAGATACCTACACGGTCGCCACCACGGGCAATGAAATCTGTTTTTACACCATATTTGCGCAGTGCGTTCACAGCTGATTGACCGATTTCGTGTTTCGGCAATTTAGTCACAAAGTAAGCGTCATGTCCATAGTTGGCACAGCTGACAGCTACATTTGCTTCACCACCACCATATACTACGTCAAATGAATCAGACTGAACAAAACGGGTATTTCCCGGAGTGGACAATCTCAACATGATCTCGCCTAATGTAACGACTTTCTTTCCCATAATCTTATTATTTTTTTAATATGTGATTAATTTATAACTTTCAATTTGTCATTTTAAGGCTAAAAACCGCCTTAACCACTTGATACTATGGAGAGTAAACTAAAATAAGGTTCGTTCTTCATAGCCTTCGTGTGCGGGCACAAAGATACAACAATTTTCGTAATTACAAAAATTGTCATATATTTGTGTCGAAAATATTAAGATTATTATTGTGTGCGGACACAGAAGAGTTATAAGGATACAGTATTTTCAATCGTAAATCGTAAATTGCTAAATAGTAAATTGATATGGGGTCTGAAAGAATACGCATTAAAGATATCGCCAAAATGGCGGATGTATCAGTGGGAACAGTAGACCGGGTGATACACGGACGCAGCGGAGTATCGGAAGCCAGCCGGAAACGGGTGGAGGAAATTCTGAAACAGCTGGATTACCAACCCAATATGTACGCCAGCGCACTGGCATCGAACAAGAAATATGCATTCTCCTGTCTGCTGCCGCAACATGAGAAAGGCGAATATTGGACTGCCGTAGAAGCCGGTATCCAGGACGCACTGGTAGCGTATTCGGACTTCAATATCTCCGTGAACCTCTCCTATTACGATCCGTTCGACTATCATTCATTCGGAGATGTTGCCCGGAATATCCTGGAACAGGAACCGGACGGAATTATGTTCGCCCCCACCGTACCTCAATATACGAAACCGTTTACAGAGGAATTAAACAAACGTTCTATACCTTATATATATATAGACTCCAACCTGAAAGATCAGCCCGCCCTCTCCTTTTTCGGACAGAATTCGCACCAGAGTGGATACTTCGCCGCACGGATGATGATGTTGCTTGCAGGCGGGGAACGGGAAATTGTAATTTTCCGTAAAATAAACGAAGGTATTGTAGGTTCTAACCAGCAAGAGCGCCGGGAGATCGGATTTCGTGAATACATGCTGAAGCATCACCCCGATTGCCGTATCTGGGAACTGAACCTGCATGCCAAGCGAGACAGTGATGACGCACAGATGCTGAACGATTTTTTCAGAAAACATCCGAACGTAAAGAATGGTATCACTTTCAATTCGAAAGTTTACATTGTCGGAGAATATTTATTGAAGCAACAAAAAACAGACTTTAAACTGATGGGATATGACTTGCTGGAACGCAACGTGAAATGCCTGATGGAAGGCAGTGTATCCTTTCTCATCGCTCAACAGCCTGAATTACAGGGATTCGATGGCATCAAAGCATTGTGTGACTACCTGATCTTCAAAAAGGAAGTACCAAGAGAAAACTTTATGCCGATAGACTTGCTTACGAAGGAGAATATTGAATTTTATTCAAATAAATAATAAAGTAATTATGGAAACTAAGTACCTTAAAATCAACCCTGCAGATAATGTAGCTGTCGCTATCGTGACACTGCCGGCAGGAGAAAAGCTCACGGTGGACGGGACGGAAATCACTCTGAGTGAGGAAGTGCCCGCCGGACATAAATTTGCATTGAAAGACTTTGCAGAAGGCGAAAACGTCATTAAATATGGGTACCCTATCGGTCATGCACGCATAGCTAAGAAACAGGGGGATTGGATGAATGAGAATAATATTCAGACAAATTTGGCAGGATTGCTGGAGTATACATACAATCCGACAAGCGTTACGCTGGATATTCCACACAAGAACCTGACATTCAAAGGTTATCGCCGTAAAAGCGGTGAAGTGGGAATTCGCAACGAGGTGTGGATTATACCGACCGTAGGTTGCGTGAATGGTATCATCAACCAGCTGGCCGAAGGTCTGCGTCGGGAAACCGGCGGCAAAGGAGTGGATGCGATTATGGCATATCCGCACAACTATGGATGCTCGCAATTGGGAGACGACCACGAAAATACCAAGAAAATCCTGCGGGACATGGTATTGCACCCCAATGCAGGCGCAGTGCTGGTAGTGGGCTTAGGCTGTGAAAACAATCAGCCGGATGTGTTCCGTGAGTTCCTGGGAGAATATGACGAAGACCGTGTAAAATTCATGGTAACGCAGAAAGTAGGCGACGAGTACGAAGAAGGCATGAAACTGTTGCGGGAGCTGTATGAAAAAGCCAGCAAGGACGAACGTGTGGATGTACCCCTGAGTGAATTGCGAGTAGGCTTAAAGTGTGGCGGATCGGATGGTTTCTCCGGTATCACAGCCAATCCGCTGTTGGGTATGTTCTCCGATTTCCTGGTGGCACAAGGTGGTACGAGCGTATTGACGGAAGTTCCGGAAATGTTCGGTGCAGAGACCATATTGATGAACCGTTGCCGCAACAAGGAATTATTTGAAGAAACTGTGAAACTAATTAACGACTTCAAGGAATACTTCCTTTCACATGGCGAACCGGTTGGTGAAAATCCGTCTCCGGGAAACAAGGCGGGTGGTATCTCAACTTTGGAGGACAAAGCTTTGGGATGCACCCAGAAATGTGGCAAAAGCTACGTGGAAGGTGTGTTGCCGTATGGTGAACGTCTGAAAGTAAAAGGATTGAATTTGTTGTCAGCTCCGGGAAATGACCTGGTGGCAGCAACAGCACTGGCTTCCTGCGGTTGCCACATGGTATTGTTCACCACAGGACGTGGCACACCATTCGGAACGTATGTACCGACCATGAAGATTTCCACCAACTCCACACTGGCAAAGAACAAACCGGGATGGATTGATTTCAATGCAGGAGTTATCGTGGAAAACGAGCCGATGGAAAAGACTTGCGAACGGTTTATCGATTACATTATCCAGGTGGCAAGTGGTGAATTCGTGAACAACGAGAAGAAAGGTTACAAGGAAATCGCGATCTTCAAAACGGGAGTTACGCTATAACAATTGACAATTGACGATTGACAATTAAGAGATAGAGGGCGGGCAAAAACTATTTTGTTCCGCTCTTTGTTTTTTTATAATTTTGCAGCGGATGAATGTTTCACCACAGAGTGACACAGAGTCTCCCTGAGTTTAATCAATTTGAAACCCTAAGAATAGAACTCCGTGATACTCCGCGTTACTCTGTGGTGAAGAATTCATAACCCGACGGAAATCAATTCCTCTAACGGCCCGAATGCCTTACGTGTTACAATATATATTAAAATGACAAATACAGCGAATAAACGAAAAGGTGGATGGTGGGCACTGAGCCCGCTGGCGGTATTTTTATGCCTTTACCTGGTGACTTCATTGATTGTAAACGATTTCTATAAAGTACCTATTACGGTAGCATTCCTGTTGTCATCTTGCTATGCCATTGCACTGACGCGCGGATTGAGTCTGGAAAAGCGGGTGTATCAATTCTCGGTAGGAGCCAGCAACAAAAATATCATATTGATGATATGGATATTCATCCTTGCGGGAGCTTTTGCACAGAGCGCCAAACAGATGGGAGCAATCGACGCTACAGTAAACCTGACTCTGAGCATCCTGCCGGACAACCTATTACTGGCAGGAATTTTCATCGCCGCCTGTTTCATTTCACTTTCCATCGGCACCAGCGTAGGAACAATTGTAGCCCTGACGCCTGTAGCCATCGGACTGGCGGAAAAAACCGGTATTGATCTGCCATATATGGTTGCCATTGTAGTGGGCGGTTCATTCTTCGGAGATAATCTCTCATTTATTTCGGATACAACAATTGCATCCACCAAAACCCAGGATTGTGTGATGAGGGATAAGTTCCGGGTGAACTTTATGATTGTGGTTCCGGCAGCACTGGTCGTATTATGTATCTATATATTCCAAGGATTATCAATATCAGCCCCTGCACAGACGCAAGCGATTGAATGGATAAAAGTTATCCCCTACCTCATCGTATTGGGCACGGCAGTGGCTGGCGTAAATGTAATGCTGGTTTTGCTGCTGGGTATCCTCAGCACAGGCATCATAGGTATTGCTACAAGCGGAACAGACATAAGTACGGCTTTCTTCGACTGGTTCGGCGCCATGGGAACAGGTATCACGGGAATGGGAGAACTTATCATCATCACTTTACTTGCGGGCGGCATGCTTGAGACCATTCGGTATAATGGAGGCATAGATTTCATAATCTCCCGCCTGACACGTCACGTAAAAGGCAAGCGAGGTGCAGAATTGAGTATCGCCGCACTCGTCAGCATTGCCAATCTATGCACCGCCAACAATACCATCGCCATCATTACCACCGGACCGATAGCCAAGGACATCGCCCAACGCTTTCATCTGGACCGCCGGAAGACAGCCAGTATCCTGGACACATTCTCCTGCCTGATACAAGGTATCATCCCTTACGGGGCACAATTATTGATTGCCGCCGGATTAGCGGGAATTTCTCCCATCAGTATTATCGGTAGCTTGTATTATCCGTTTACAATGGGAATATGTGCATTATTGGCAATATTGGTGAGATATCCACGGAAATATTCGTAAAAAATCTCCCATACTCAATAAAAAATGAAAATATCGAAAAAAAATATGGCAAAAGATGATGCATTATTGAAATAGAATGCGTTACTTTGTACCCGAACAATAAGAAAGTTTATTCGATTTGATTATTTCACGTATGTATTTCCTCTGCATTGAGTATTTCCATCTCTGACCTAACAACTTCCAAAAACTTTGTTTATTGAATTATTAATTTATTATTTTATTTAGATTTATGAATTTGTATGTAGGTAACCTTAATTACAAGGTTAGAGAATCAGATTTGAGAGAAGTTATGGAAGAGTACGGAACAGTAGACTCAGTAAGAATCATCACTGACCGTGAAACAAGAAGATCTAAAGGATTCGCATTCATCGAAATGCCGGATTCTGCAGAAGCATCTAACGCTATCAATGCATTGAACGGTGCTGAATACGGAGGCCGTCCGATGGTAGTTAAAGAAGCATTACCGAAGAATTAATCATTCTCAGATAATACGTTATTAAAAAGAAGGATGGATTTCTAATGAAGTTCATCCTTTTTTTATGGTTGATTTACTGAAAATAACGAGCGAACTCTTTGTCAATCAAAATAAAAGCCCTACCTTTGCAGCCGCTATTACGAGATAGTAGCATAATTCAAATCATTTATTTAAAACATTATTTAAAATGGCAACAAAAATCAGATTGCAAAGACATGGACGTAAGAGCTACGCTTTCTACTCTATCGTTATTGCAGATGTAAGAGCACCACGTGATGGTAAATTTATTGAGAAGATTGGTACGTACAATCCGAACACCAATCCTGCCACAGTAGATTTGAAGTTCGACCGCGCACTTGACTGGGTTATGAAAGGTGCACAACCGACTGACACTGTTCGTAACATCTTGTCACGCGAAGGCGTTTACATGAAAAAACACCTTTTGGGTGGTGTAACCAAAGGCGCATTTGGCGAAGCAGAAGCTGAAGCTAAATTTGAAGCTTGGAAGAACAACAAACAAAGTGGTTTGGCTGCTCTGAAAGCTAAAGACGAAGAAGCTAAGAAAGCTGAAGCAAAAGCACGTCTGGAAGCTGAGAAGAAAGTGAACGCTGAAAAAGCTAAAGCATTGGCTGAAAAGAAAGCTGCTGAAGAAGCAGAAAAAGCCGCTGCCGAAGCTCCTGCTGAAGAAGCAACAGAGGCTCCTGCCGAAGAAGCTCCTGCAGCTGAAGCTGCTGCTGAATAATAGTAAGCACAGCACGATTACAAAAAATGGGATTAAAACTATAAAATCCTCTCCGGTTATGCCGGAGGGGATTTTTTATTGACTATCTTTGTAGCCACATATTTTTACTTAATAATAAAAAGCAATGAAAAAATTTATCTATCTGCTCGCTGTGGCTGCCATCGTTGCCGCCTGTAGCGGAAACAAAGGTTACGTGGTAACCGGAACCGTAGAGGGTGGAGCTGACGGCGACACCGTATTTTTGCAAAAAGTAGACGGAAGAAATCTTGTAAAAGTTGACTCCGCAGTTATCACAAAAGGCACATTCACCTTCAAAGGTGTACAAGATACTGCCGTAAACCGTTACGTGACTTACAGACCGGCAGGAAAAGAAGGCATATTAATGGACTTTTTCCTTGAAAACGGTAACATCAACATCAACCTGACGCGTGATAATGACTCCGCTACCGGTACGCCAAGCAATGATGCTTACCAGGAAATCAGAGCTCAGCTGAATGATTTGAACAAGCAAATGATGACTATATACGAGTCCATGTCAGATACTACACTGACTGACGAACAGCGTGAAGCCAAAATGAAGGAAATGAACGATCTGCAAGAAAAGTCAATGGAAATCACCAAGGCAGGTATCGCTAAGAATATTACAAACCTCGTAGGCGTTCATTTGCTGAAGAATAACTACTACTATCTTGAAGTAGACGAATTGGATCCGCTGATGCCGCAAATCCCGGCTGAATTTGCGAATGATGAAGTAATCATCAAAATCAAAGGAAACGTAGAAAAGATGAAAGCAACTGCCGTAGGCCAGAAGTTCACAGATTTCGAAATGGAAACTCCTGACGGAAAACCCGTGAAACTGTCTGACTATGTAGGTAAAGGTAAAGTGGTACTCATCGACTTCTGGGCAAGCTGGTGTGGTCCTTGTCGCCGTGAAATGCCAAACTTGGTAGAAGCTTACGCTCAATACAAGAACAAAGGTTTTGAAATCGTAGGCGTATCTTTGGATCAAAGTGGCGAAGCATGGAAAGACGCTATTCAGAAACTGAACATCACTTGGCCACAAATGTCTGACCTGAAATACTGGAACAGCGAAGGTGCTCAATTGTATGCAGTAAGCAGTATTCCTCACACTGTATTGATCGACGGTGAAGGAACCATCATCGCACGCGGATTGCACGGTGAAGAATTGCAGAAAAAGTTGGCTGAAGTATTGAAATAATCTTTGTCCGGAAAAGAATAATCACAGTCAAGGAATTATTCTTATAGTATAAGTTCCCTTGTTACAAATACATGTAGCAAGGGAGCTTTTTTGTATCTACCTACTACACAGAGTTTTCCATTTTGAACAACTTTTAAAAACCGACTAATACAAAAAGTTATCCACTTTACACTTATACACAACTAGAAACCAATTGATTAACATATTTTAGACCGACAAAAGTTTCCCAAAAACAAAAACTTATAGATAAGTTTATACCTTTGTACTCCCAATTCTAATGGATAACTAAAAAATTAAAACGTAACCATGATACAGACTGTAATCAAAAGAGACGGACGTATAGTAGGCTTCAATGAAGAGAAAATAGTAACTGCTATCCGTAAAGCTATGTTACATACGGATAAAGGCGAAGACCTGCAATTGATACGCCAAATCACAGATCATATATCTTTCAAGGGAAGTGCACAAATGACGGTGGAAGCCATTCAGGATGCCGTAGAAATGGAACTGATGAAGAGTAGCCGGAAAGATGTAGCACAGAAGTATATCGCTTACCGTAATCAGCGCAGCATTGCCCGTAAAGCCAAGACGCGCGACATGTTTCTGGAGATTATAGAAATAAAATCCAATGACGTAACACGGGAAAATGCAAACATGAATGCCGATACCCCGGCAGGCATGATGATGAAGTTTGCCAGTGAAACGACCAAACCCTTTGTGGATGACTATCTGCTAAGCGATGAAGTACTGGAAGCCGTAAGCGGTAATTACCTGCATATTCATGACAAGGACTACTACCCTACCAAGAGCCTGACATGTGTTCAGCATCCATTGGATCGTATTTTGACCTGCGGCTTTTCTGCCGGACACGGTGAATCCCGTCCTGCCAAACGTATTGAAACTGCAAGTATCCTGGGATGTATCTCACTGGAAACTGCACAGAATGAAATGCATGGCGGTCAGGCTATCCCGGCATTCGACTTTTATCTGGCACCCTACGTACGCAACAGCTATATCGAAGAAATCAAGAATCTGGAAGAGCTGAACGGAAAGGATTATTCACATCTATATCAGAAAGAGCTTACAGACTATCTGCAACAGCCGCTGGATGGACTGTCCGACGAGAAACGCATTGTGCAACATGCCATTAACAAGACTGTAGCACGTGTACATCAGTCAATGGAAGCATTCATCCATAATATGAATACCATTCACTCACGCGGTGGTAACCAGGTAGTATTCAGTTCTATCAATTACGGCACGGATACATCTGCCGAAGGACGCTGCATCATCCGCGAACTTCTGAAAAGTACCTATCAAGGTGTAGGTAACGGCGAAACAGCCATATTCCCTATTCAGATATGGAAAAAGAAACGTGGTGTGAGCTATCTGCCGGAAGACCGGAACTATGACCTCTACCAGCTTGCCTGCAAAGTGACGGCCCGCCGCTTCTTTCCGAATTTCCTCAATCTGGACGCTACTTTCAACCAAAGCGAAGAGTGGAAGGCAGATGACCCGAAACGCTATCAGCATGAAGTAGCCACCATGGGATGCCGTACGCGTGTATTCGAAAACCGTTTCGGACCGAAAACTTCAATCGGACGCGGAAATATCTCTTTTTCTACCATTAATATCGTACGCCTGGCTATCGAGTGTATGAAGATAGAAGATGAAGAATTGCGTATAGCCAAATTCTTCGCAAAACTGGATTCAATGCTCGAAGTCACTGCACGCCAACTGCACGAACGTATGGAATTCCAGAAAACTGCATTTGCCAAGCAATTCCCATTGCTGATGTCTGCCCTATGGGTAGGTTGCGAAAAACTGAAACCAAACGATACAATTGCCTCTGTTATCAATCAGGGAACGTTGGGCATAGGTTTCATAGGTTTGGCAGAATGTCTGGTTGCCCTTACCGGCAAACATCACGGAGAATCGGAAGAAGCACAAAAACTGGGAGTGAAAATAGTAACTTATATGCGCGACCGCGCCGACCAGTTCTCCGATCAGTATCACCATAATTACAGTGTGCTGGCTACGCCTGCCGAAGGATTATCGGGCAAATTCACAGGCGCAGACCGTAAGAAGTTTGGTGTATTGCCGGGAATTACAGACCGGGATTATTACACAAATTCCAATCATGTGCCTGTATATTATAAGTGTAGCGCCCGCCATAAGGCAGAAGTGGAAGCTCCGTATCATGAACTGACACGTGGCGGACACATTTTCTATGTAGAAATAGACGGTGATGCGACACACAATCCTGAGGTCATCATGCGTGTAGTGGACATGATGGACCAGTACAATATCGGATACGGCTCAGTAAACCATAACCGCAACCGCTGTCTGGAATGCGGATATGAAAACTCTACTCCGAATCTGGAAACCTGTCCGAAATGTGGCAGCACGCATATCGATAAGTTACAACGTATCACCGGTTACCTGGTAGGTACTACCGACCGTTGGAACAATGCCAAACTGGCGGAACTCAACGACCGTGTCATTCATAACTAATCACTAATCGTTAATCACTATCAACGTGCTTTCTATCCTTGACATTATAGAAGATACTACAGTGGACGGTCCGGGCTTCCGGACCTCCATTTATGCTGCCGGATGCCCGAACAGATGCCCTGGTTGCCACAATCCTGAATCCTGGGATATCAACCGGGGACGCTGGATGTCGACAGACGAAATTCTGGCGAAAGTGCTTGCCGACAATTTTGCAGACGTAACATTCAGTGGCGGAGATCCGATGTACCAACCCGAGGGATTTACAGAACTGGCATGTGCCATCAAGGAAAAAAGTAGCAAGAACATCTGGTGCTATACAGGATATACTTTTGAGACTCTGCTACGCAATCCACTACAGACCAAACTATTGCAGTATATCGATGTACTGGTAGACGGGAAATTCAAACAGGAACTGCGGGATGAAAGCCTGTGCTTCCGCGGAAGTAAAAATCAACGCTTGATTGACGTACAGGCTTCATTACAGGCAGAAGAGGTAGTGACATACAACTATAATCCCGTACCTCGAATTGCTTAATAATCAGCGTGCTTGAGATGCCGACACCATCTCAAGCTCTCCTTTCTTGCCTTCCTCCTTTCAGAAATTCCCATAATTATAACTTATTATCATTTCCTTCTTTCTTCAAAAAGCCGTACCTTTGCGGCGCTTTTCAAGAATAGATAATATTAGGATAACATTTTAAAGTATGAATTCGCCAAACGAATTAAAAGAAATTACCCGGTTTTTACTGGAGTATGCTAATCGTCTTATGGGGTCCGGCGTACACACTTCACGTGTGATACGAAACACCCGTCGCATCGGAAAGTCACTGGACGTAGACGTGAAAATGAGCCTTTTCCAAAAGACCATGGTGGTAAGTGTATGCGACATTGACAGCACGGAAGTCTACAATGAAGTAGCCATTATCCCCGCTTTCCCCATCAGTTTTGAACTGAACGCTGAACTGAGTGCGCTTAGCTGGGAAGCCTACGACAATCATTTGCCTCTGGAGATACTTTGGGACAAGTATGAGAAAATAATATCACGACCGAAGATGGACCCGCTTTGTACATTGTTTCTAGTGGGTTTTGCCAATGCTTCTTTCTGCGCCCTGTTTGGCGGTGACTGGACAGCGCGTCTCATTGTATTCTCCGCAACGCTCATCGGTTTCTATATAAAACAGATTATGCAGAAGAAGAAAATCAATCATTATCTTGTTTTCATTGTATCTGCATTCGTAGCTTCCATGGTTGCTTCTTCAGCGCTCACGCTGGAAACGACAGCTGAGATAGCCATTGCCACAAGTGTTCTTTATCTGGTGCCCGGCGTCCCCTTGCTGAATGGAGTCATTGATATTGTTGAGGGACATGTACTAACCGGCTGCACCCGTCTCATCCAGGCATTACTGCTGGTATTATGTATTTCCGTAGGACTCTCCTGCACTCTTATGTTAATTAGAAACAGTTTATTATGATACTCGTTGATATACTTACGGACGGCATATTTGCCGCAGTTGCCGCCATCGGTTTCGGAGCGATTTCAGATCCTCCCTTGCGCGCTTTCCCTTCCATTGCCTTGCTTGCCGCTATCGGCCATGCTTTGCGTTTTTGTCTGATGACCTATCTGGGAGTAGATATCGCCACTGCATCTCTATTTGCTTCTTTCAGTATCGGCATGGGAAGTCTGGTTTTGGGAAAACGTATCTATTGCCCCATGACCGTGCTCTACATCCCTGCATTGCTGCCTATGATTCCGGGTATGTACGCCTACAAAATAGTATTCTCACTCATCATGTTCATGCAGAATATGAAAGTACCGGAATTGCAGGAAAAGTATCTGATAGACTTATTCACGAACACAATTGTTACTTGTAGCGTCATTTTCATGTTGGCAGTGGGCGCCACTATACCGTTGTTCTTGTTTATCAAACGAGCTTTCTCCATGACAAGACACGAGAAAAATTAAAAGTTGAAAATTAAAATTTAAAAAATTGCGTATGGAAGTTTTTTGGAAAACAATCGCACAATATAATGAAGCAACCTGGATTTTCCAGGTAATTATTACGATTGCAGGTATTCTGCTGACCGTACTACTTTATCAAAAACCGACACTGCTGATAAAGCGGTTGATGAAGGGATATATGGTATTTTTAAATAGCTGGATTTCTATCGTCTACTACATGATCTATTGTGGTGACCGGAATTACAATTATATACTTGCCATATTCTGGGGTATAATTGCACTTATCTGGCTATGGGATCTCATTACAAACTATACTCCGTTTGAACGTTATCACAAATATGACAAACTGACTTACATACTGTATGCCATGCCATTCCTTTACCCTCTCTTGTCATGGGCACGGGGCATGGAATTCCCAATGATGACCACCTGTGTGATGCCCTGCTCCGTGGCCGTATTCACCATCGGGCTGTTACTGGCATTTTCACGCAAAGTGAATCTGCTTGTAATACTTTTCCTTTGTCACTGGGCATTGATAGCGTTTTCTAAAGTGTACATCTACAAAATTCCCGAAGACTTATTGCTGGCAAGTGCAACCGTTCCTGCCATCTATCTCTTCTTCAAGAATTACTTCGACCAGAATCTGCATAAAGAAACAAAACCAAGTGCCAAATATACAAACTGGATTCTAATAGCACTCTGTATAGCAATTGGAGTATTTCTAAGTATCACGATATTGAACGAATTAGTTGGTTAGAGAATTAAATATGAAGTATTAAGTATTAAGGGCCACGCATCATTTAATACCTAATACTTCATATTTCATTCTATTTATTCTTTCCTTGATTTGCTACTGCTTCCATCAACTTCTTTATTTCCTCCGGATCTCCCAAGAAATAGTCTTTCTGCAAATTCAGGTCATCATCAAATTCAAAGACATAAGGTACGGCGGTGGGCAGGTTCAGCTTCACAATATCTTCATCGGAGATATGTTTCAGGTGCTTGATGATTCCTCTTAAACTATTACCATGTGCCACTACCAACAACTCATCGGCTGTTTTCAGATTCGGGAAGATCACACATTTCCAGTAAGGCATGATGCGTTCGATTGTATCTTTCAGAGACTCGGTACGAGGCAGTTCCGCATCGGGCACTTCATTATAACGTGCTTCAAAGCGCGGATTACGAGGGTCATCCTCAGTCAGTGCATGAGGAGCAATATCGTAGCTACGACGCCAGATCAACACCTGCTCTTCACCATATTTGGCAGCTGTTTCCGCCTTATTCAAACCTTGAAGCTGTCCATAATGCTTCTCGTTCAGACGCCAGGATTTCTCTACCGGTATCCAGTCCTGATCCATACGATCCAATACCACATTCAGTGTTTTCACTGCACGTTTCAGGTAGGAAGTATAAGCTTTATCAAACTGGAAACCATTATCTATCAATAACTGTCCTGCCTTTTTAGCTTCGGCAATACCTTTTTCCGTTAAATCTACATCGGTCCAACCAGTGAAACGATTTTCCTTATTCCATGCGCTCTCGCCATGGCGAAGTAATACGATTTTCTTCATACGAATTATTTTTTATTAGTCGTATGAGTAGAACACGCATCTATCGGAACTTGTTCAATAAAAGGGAGGGAGTACTACTATTTCAACTCCACCATCCTGTTCCGGATAAAATGCCCGTGCACCAAACTTTATAATATTCACCTCATCAGCATTCGACAATACTTTTGCCTGATTTCCATCCTGCTCATCAATAAAATAAATTTTTTCGCTCGGAAGGCGATAGTTCCATTTGTGAATATCCGCCAGAAACTATACCAAACAACTCAATGAAAGAAGTAAATGTCTCATAGTACATAATAAAGTGAATAAAAAAGCGAAAAGCTGCCCCGAGAAGTTTAATAAACCTCCCGTGAGCAGCTTCTCTATATTGTTAAATCAAACTCTTACACGAACCAACGAACGTAACAGAAGTCCTGACGGTGAGGCAGGTCAGAGTTTTTCGGGAACATACGGTAGGATACTTTAAAGCTACCTGCGTTCTCTAATTTATGTTTCACCTGGAAGGTATAAAGATTACCCTCTTTTTTCACTACACTGAACGGTTCAACAGAATAAACATGCTGTTTACCGTCTCCGGCAGTATAAGTAGTAACCAGTTCCAAACCGATAGCATCATTCAAGCCTTTCTCATCGATTACATAAGTAATGGTATATTCCTTACCGCTTTCGATAGTAGCTTGAAGCAATTCTTCACACTTGTCATAAGACACTACCTCAATACTGTCCCACTTAGACACCACTTCTTCTTTCCAAGCAGCAATTTCTTTTGCTTTGGCGTTGTCATTAGCAGACAATGCACTGAAACGCTTAGCCAGCTTAGTGTAGAACTTGCTATAATAGTCGTCCAACTGACGTTTCATCGTATAGTGCGGCGCAATCTGTGCGATAGAATTCTTGATAGTTTTCACCCAACCTTCAGAGTATCCCTTCTTATTGCGTGCATAGTACAACGGCAGGATTTCTGTTTCAAGGATGCTATAGATAGTAGCTGCATCGAGCTGATCCTGATGTTCCTGGTTCTGGTAAGTACGCTTTTCAGTCAGCGCCCAACCTGCACCTTCACGATAGCCTTCCAACCACCAACCGTCGAGTACGGAGAAGTTTACAACACCGTTCATCAACGCTTTCTCACCGGAAGTACCGGATGCTTCGAGCGGACGAGTCGGAGTATTCAACCAGATATCTACACCGGATACCAGACGGCGAGCCAGCTGCATATCATAGTTTTCCAGGAAGATAATCTTACCCAGGAATTCCGGACGACGGGAAATTTCGATAATTCTCTTAATCAAACCTTGGCCTGCTCCATCATGCGGATGAGCCTTACCTGTGAACAGGAACTGTACCGGATAGTCAGGGTTATTCACAATCTTAGCCAGACGGTCGAGGTCAGTGAACAGCAAGTGAGCACGTTTGTAAGTAGCAAAACGACGACCGAAACCGATCAGCAACGCATTGGGATTGATCTTATCCATCAGAGAAACGATACGTGAAGGGTCACCCTGGTTCTTCAGCCAAGTTTCACGGTATTGCTTACGAACATAATCGATCAACTTATTCTTCAAGGCCATACGCGTTTCCCAAATCTTCTCATCGGATACGTTATAGATAGCTTCCCAAATCTTCGGGTTAGACTGATCGTACAAGAAGTTTTCATCGAAGTTAGCAGCATAAAGATGTTTCCATTCGGTAGCGCTCCAAGTCGGGAAGTGTACACCGTTCGTAACATAACCCACATGCATTTCTTCAGGGAAATAGCCCTTCCAGATAGTAGAGAACATTTCCTGAGAAACCTTTCCGTGCAACCAGCTTACACCATTCACTTCCTGTGAAGTGTTGCAAGCAAAAACCGACATACAGAAACGTTCGCCTTTGTCGCCCGGATTGTTACGGCCAAGATCCATCAGGTCGTCCCAGCTGATACCCATCTTAGCAGGATAACCACCCATATACTTACCGAAGAGACCTTCGTCGAAGTAATCGTGACCGGCAGGAACCGGAGTATGTACAGTGTACAGTGAAGAAGCACGCACCAATTCGATAGCCTGGTCGTAAGACAAGCCTTCAGCTACATAATCACAGATACGCTGAACGTTGATCAACGCTGCGTGTCCTTCGTTACAGTGATAAACATCTTTCTTGATACCCAGTTTCTTCAGTGTCAAGATACCACCGATACCAAGCAATATTTCTTGTTTCAAACGGTTTTCCCAGTCACCACCATAGAGTTGGTGAGTAATAGGACGGTCGAATTCGCTGTTCATTTCATTATCCGTATCCAACAGATAGAGAGAAATACGCCCAACGTTTACACGCCATACAAAAGCATGAACAAAATAATCCAGATAAGGAACATCTACAATCATCTGATTGCCATTCTCGTCCATCACTCGCTCGATGGGCAACTGACCGAAGTTCTGAGCTTCGTAGTTGGCAATCTGCTGACCATCCATAGAGAGGGTCTGCGTGAAATAACCATAACGATATAGGAATCCTACTGCGCAAAGGTCAACATTGCTATCGGAAGCCTCTTTCAGGTAGTCACCGGCAAGAACACCTAAACCGCCAGAATATATCTTAAGTACCTGGCTCAAACCATACTCCATGCTGAAATAAGCAACGGAAGGGCGCTTCTGATCAGGTTTCACGTCCATATACGTTCTGAACATAGCATAGACGTCATTCATTCTCTTCAGAATTACTTTGTCATTTGCAAGCGCCTCGAGTTTAGCATAACTCATTCTTTCCAACAGAAGGACGGGGTTATGACCAACTTCTTTCCACAAAGCAGGGTCAAGGTCTCTAAACAGTTCAGTAGCTTCATAGTTCCAAGACCACCAAATGTTATGTGCCAATTCAGACAATTTCTCCAACTCGGCAGGAATATGAGATTTCACATTCACATCTTTCCAGTTCGGAGTGTTTACATTACTAACTTTAATCTTCATTGTATGATTACTTGATTGATTAATAATTCATATTTATTTTAACCTAACTGACGCTCCATCGCATGACGAAGGGCAAAATCATAGGCTTCATAATAATATTCAATAAAATGCTTCCACAAAGCCTGCTCAGCCACTTGCCCGGCACGCTTGCGAATGTTTTTCACTTCCGCATCCGTCTTTGCTGAGAATGCCGAAATGGTGTCTTTGATACCGTCAGCCACTTCAGAATAGTTGTAATCCGAACGGTGAAGTACCTCTACCCCATCATCAATGCCATGCTGGTTCTTCAGGCTGCTCACCCAAAGTCCGAAACCTGCCAGGTCGGTCGTGACGGTAGGAACATGAAAAGCAACACTTTCCAATGGGGTATAGCCCCAAGGTTCGTAATATGAAGGATAGACACTAAGATCTTCTCCCAATATCAAATCGTAATATTGCTTGTTTATAATGCCATCTTTTCCGTCGAGATAGCAGGGAACAAAAATAATCTTCACCTTATCCTCAGGACGGTTGCTCATGCCCATATACTTCAGCATGTCCAGCACTTGATCATGCGTCATGTTGTGCAGCCAGTGAGTAATCAAAGGTACTTCCAGAGGAGTAGTGAATTTCTCCTTGCTCTTGAGGCGTTGTTGCAGGTCTTCGCGGGCATCACCTACCCATCCCGGCACGTTGATGAATGCCAATACATTCTTTTTCAGGTTCTTATCACGGTTCAGCCGATTCAGTGATTCAAGGAAGACATCGATGCCTTTGTTCTTAAATTCATACCGACCGCTGGTACCGATAATCAACGTATCATCACCCATATCCGTACCCATCAGGCAATTGGCAACGCGCAACATGATAGATCTCGCACGTTTGCGTTTTCCGGTAAACGTAGTCCCTTTTGGTACAAAATCATCTTCAAAACCATTCATTAGCACTACATCGGCAGGCTTATCAAGCAATTCCTTGCACTCGTTGTTCGTGATTTCGCTCACAGTCGTAAAACAGTCCACATAGTGCGCAGTCTGTTTTTCAATGGAATGTTTGGATTGCATATTGAGCTCTTCCGCCATCTGATCGCCGTTGTAAGCGAAGAGATAATCGTAAAGAGGCTTATTGTTACCTGCAATGGAACGTCCGATGGACGTGGCATGTGTGGTAAATATCGTAGCGATTTCAGGAACAGCAGTTTGCAAGTAGAGGGCTCCCATACCGGTCATCCACTCATGTGCCTGATAAATCACTTTATCTGTCTCCGTCAGATTGTAACGATAAAAACTCTCTACTACCTTTCCGGCTGCATACGAAAACATGGATGCTTCATCATAATCACCGTATGCATGCAGTGAATCCACCTGATAGTGGTTCCACATTTCTGTATATATTTCATTCTTCAGTGCGAAAAACGGTTGGAAATCAACCAATATAACGATCGGATTGCCCGGAATGTTCCAGCGTCCTACACGGACGGAAAGGTTATCTTGCTCAGCTGCATGCTTTCTCCATGCTACACAAAGGTTCTCGGACTCGATAAACAAAGGATTCTCTTTACCCTGCCAAAAATCAGGTCCTATAAAAAATAATCTATCATGAAATTTTGCCTGCAAGGTATTTGCTCGCGTGGACAAAACCGTATAGATACCTCCAACCTTATTACATACTTCCCAGCTTGACTCGAAGATGTAGTCGGGGGTTAACAGCTCTTTAGTCATATTACTTTTAATCTCTATTACTTAATACCGGCTGCAAAAGTACACATTATTCTTTGAAAAATAGCCTATTAATCGAAAAAACTAATGAAATATGCATAAACAATCGTTTGCGAAAAATAGTTAGAAGGACTGAATAGCGCTCCGAACACCACACTTCATCAGAGCAAACGCCACACTTCATCAGGGCAAATACCACACTTTGCAACATACAGAGTGTGGCATTTGCCCTGATGAAGTGTGGCGTTTGGAAACAATTAACCCAGAGTTGGCATCGGAATGACAACTCTGGGCTAGCAAATTATTCAGAAATAGAATCTTATACCATCAATGCAGCCACCAATGCCAAAATTGCATAAAATTCGGGAAGGGCTGCATAAATCATTGTGTTAGTCTGCACGTCATGTCCCTGAGAGATACCCACAATACCATTGGCACAAATCTGTCCCTGACGGATAGCTGAGAATAAACATACTAAACCTACACCCAGGCCGATACCCAACATCAGAGGACCATCCGTATTAAAGTCTCTACCCATAGACATCAGGAAAGCAACGAAACCATAAAGTCCCTGTGTAGCCGGAAGAGCCGACAAAATCATATAGCTGGCAGATTTGGAAGGATCTTTTTTCAATGCACCTTCCGCTGCACTACCTGCGATTGTTGTACCAAAGCAACTACCAATTCCTGCAAGAGCCAACATCATGCCCAAGCCAAGATAACCTAAAATTTCATTCATAATGTTCTTAATTTATTTGTTTTTAATTTATTTGTTTCTTAACCACAGTAAACGGCTTGTAAGCTTCACCTTTACCGTCGTAACCTGAATTTTTAAAGTATTCTACGAATGTCAAACGTAACGGATGCACAAATGCGCTCAGACAAGACATGGCTATGTTCAACGAATGGCCGAACAGCAATATCAGTCCGCAGAACAACCAGCCAAGAGCCGGACCTGCCGCATCATTCACCATAAAGGCAAGCTGATTGAACACACCGCCCAGCATACCACCTGCCAAACCAAGGGCATACAGACGAATGTACGAGAGTATATCTCCCATCAATCCGGTAGCCATATTATAGGTATCCCATACACCGGCACCGATGTTGACAAACACATTCCGATGGATATTATTCAGCAGATAAATACCGATAGCGGCAATACCTCCAATCACAATGAATGCCCAGGTGGAGACGTCTTTCGAAATAACTTCAAAGAAAGAAAGTCCGCCGGTACAGATGAATCCAACCACCAACAGCAACCATCCCCAGGCACTGAGAGATTCCTTGAAGCCATAACGTACGGTCTCGCCAATAGCTTTCACAGTCATGGCTATGCTGATATGTATTACACCGATTATCAATGCCAGCAACATTTGCTTGTCATAAGTCGTCTCACCAATCTTACCCACAATCATAAATTGCTTCATTCCTTCCGGCAATTCCACATCAAACAAGCTGACTCCGAAGAAAGTACCCAGAATAGCACCGAATATTGCGGTGAAAATACCCAGCGTAATTACCAAGTTCATCATGCCTCGCAGTGACTTTGACAACTTCTTCTTCAGGATGAAGCCAAAGACAATCAGCACCAATCCGTACCCGGCATCACCCATACAGAATGCAAAGAACAAGGAAAAGAACGGAGCCAGGATAGGCGTCGGATCAAATTCCGCATAGTCGGGCATACCATACATTTTGGTAAGCACCTCGTACATACGGACAAATGCATTGTTCTTCAGCTTGATGGGAGCGTTGTCTTCTTTGGTGGCTTTCCGTATTTCATAATATACACCACTATCATCGAGCAATTTCTTCACATCTGCCTCCTGATCTTCAGGAATCCAACCTTCCAGCAATACGACGGCACCTTCGGCCATTTCCTCACTGTTCAGCTTTACCTTCAACAAGTCGATATCTCCCTGAAGCTGTTCACCGCCGCTTTCAAACGTACGATAATGAGCTTTACAGAAAGCTTTCAGTTCAGCAGTGGTCTGGAGAAGAGCTTCTTCCATTTCCGCTTTCTTACTGTTCAACTCGGACAGGCTCAGAGAGGGCAAACGAAGTGGTTCGATATCCAATCCTACCGGTTCGGGTGTGACGGTCACAAAGTATAGATGCCCGCCATTTTCCTTCACAATGATAGTATTGTATTGTTCCACCCATGTCTCGTCATAATCCCTTTCCGGACAGGTATAGAATTGCACATACCAGCCTGCATCCTCCAACCTGCGGACAGAAGTCCAGTCAAAATTACCCCAGACTTCCATCTGTGCGATGTCTTTGCCTACAACAGGTAATTGCTGATTCAAATCCTGTATCCGTTCCTGCAAGTCTTCATAGCTTTTTACTAAAGCATCGATTGCCAGTTCGGTGTTCACAGTTTCTTCAGGCTGTTTCTCAGCCAGATTGTACATACTCTGGAGCATACTTTTGTAAAGTGCACGCTTCTGCATAAACTGTTGCAGAGTATCGTCCATCTCACCCCATTGCTTTTCCACAATATGCACTACTCCCAACTCCCGGATTTGATCAAGGAATGTTTCATATTCCTTATGATATACAAGGAATGTGAGCTTCTTCATTTTTGTAATCATGCTTCTGCCTCCTTCCTACTCTCTTGATGGGATTTCATGATTTTCTGCGATGACTTGGAGAGGTTCTCCTCGTCTTCCATGAAGCGCTTGATCTTTCGCAGAGCATCCTGATAGCCTGGAATCTGCACTTTTTCAAAGAGGTTTACCTTTTGGGTAGTCTTCTTACGTGCATGTTCCAGCAAGCCCAGTTTGGCGACGATAAACTCCCGTTCGATAGCCGTCTGTGCCAACACCTTGAGCAAATGAATGCCATCGGCATACCATTTGGGGGCATTGAACAGGCTGTAGGGGCGTATTTCGAAATCAACGTTTTCGAGCAGCGGCACCCGTACACCGGCAATCTTCTTCACGCCGAGATGTACATCGCTCACCTTTATCAATGAGGAGTCAAACTCATTCCAAAGGGCGAACATCGCTTCGTAGGCCTGGATTTCCCGTTCCAACTTCTCATCCAGCGCGGCAGCTTCTGATTTGCAGCGCTTCACTTCCATGCGTAGTGCGCTCTCCTTATTCTTGATAATAGGGAGTGTACGTACCCGCACTTTCAGTTGCTTTTCCAACTGCTGGAGGGAAGTTTTATTATATTGAAACTTTATAGCCACTTTATTAGTGATTAGTTGTTAGTGATTAGTTATTTGCTTTGGGCCAGAACTCGTCAACCAGTTCTTTCTTGATATTCACTTCTTCCGGACGGAAATACTTACCGAACAGGCTCCAGGCCACATCGAGCATCTCAGTTGTATCGAGGTTCACATCAATAGCCAGCAATTGGTTGGAGTAGTCCTTGGCAAATGCAAGGGTACGTTCGTCATAGTTTGTCAGGTCGAAACCATTCTCCAACTTCGTCTTGGCGTTGGCAGCATCGGCGTACAGACGTACAGCAGCATTCATCACCTGCGGATGGTCTTTACGCGTCTTCTTACCTGTAACGAGCTGTTTCAGACGGGACAGTGAACGGAACGGGTCAACGATAACCTTACCAATATCTGTATCACGACGCAGGAACAACTGGCCTTCCGTAATGTAACCCGTATTATCAGGCACAGCATGCGTAATATCGCCACCGGACAACGTTGTCACCGCGATAATGGTAATGGAACCACCACTTGGGAACTGTACTGCCTTCTCATAAATCTTAGCCAAATCCGAATAAAGAGAACCCGGCATAGAATCTTTTGAAGGAATCTGATCCATACGGTTGGATACGATCGCCAACGCATCGGCGTAAGAGGTCATATCAGTCAACAGTACCAATACCTTTTCATTATTGTTCACAGCGAAATATTCGGCTGCCGTCAACGCCATGTCCGGAATCAGCAAACGTTCTACCGGAGGATTCTCCGTTGTATTCATGAAGCTGACAATACGGTCGAGCGCACCGGCATTGGAGAATACATTTTTAAAGTACAGGTAGTCATCGTTCGTCATACCCATACCGCCCAGAATGATCTTATCCGTCTCGGCACGAAGTGCTACGTTCGCCATTACCTGATTAAACGGCTGGTCAGGGTCGGCAAAGAACGGAATCTTCTGTCCGGATACCAGCGTATTGTTCAAGTCGATACCTGCAATACCAGTTGCGATCAGTTCCGACGGTTGTTTACGGCGTACCGGGTTCACAGACGGACCACCGATTTCCACTTCCTGACCTTCGATAGACGGACCACCGTCAATCGGATCACCGAAAGCGTTGAAGAAACGTCCCGCAAGCTGTTCACTCACTTTCAGCGTAGGCGACTTACCCAGAAATACTATCTCCGCATTGGTCGGGATACCTTCCGTACCCTCAAATACCTGCAAAGTCACATCGTCACCGGCAATCTTCACCACCTGGGCGAGCTTGCCGTTTACGGTTGCCAACTCATCATACCCTACCCCTGTTGCTTTCAGCGAACACGTAGCTTTCGTAATCTGAGTGACCTTGGTATATATTTTTTGAAATGCTTTTGTTGCCATCTATTTATTTACTATTTGACAATTTACTATTTACTATTCAAATCTCTGCCATCCTATTTTACTATTTTACTATCTACAACCTCCATGCACCTGCATCCGCAAGGCAAATAGTAAATTGTAAATAGTCAAATAGTACATCCTTAGGCTTTACGTTCTTCAATCAGTTCCTGCAACTGTTTACGGAATCCTTCATATTCTTCTGATTTGAACTTCGAGTAGTTCATCTGCTTACAGATATTGATCATTTTCTTAAAATAATCCATTACTTCATTGAAGTTATCGAATTCAAACTCCGTATGACAGATATCAATAATCATGTTCAAGATATCTTCCTGGCGCTCCATCGGTGTTACAGCGTCAATTTCGTCGAAAGCATCCTGTTGCAGGATTACGAAGTCGATCAATTCTGATTTCCAGAATGTTACATGATATTCTACAGGTACACCGTCATCACCCAGGATATTGATCTGTTCGGCAATCTCCTTACCGCGTTGCAAGCGGTTTTTGATTTCATTCACCTTACCGATCCACTCGCCATTGATGTGAGTTTTGATATATTCCTCAAATTCAGGATATTCGATATATTTAGAATAAGAATCAATCGGATTCACAGCGGGATAACGCTTCTTGTCGGCACGATCCTGCTCAAGAGCGTAGAAACAGCGGGCTACCTTCTTCGTATTCTCCGTTACAGGCTCTTTCAAGTTACCACCGGCAGGAGACACCGTACCGATAAAGGTAATAGAACCCGTTTCGCCGTTACCCAGCACCACATATCCGGCACGTCCGTAGAAATTGGAGATGATAGAAGACAAGTCCATCGGGAATGCGTCAGGTCCAGGCAACTCTTCCATACGGTTGGACATCTCGCGCAAAGCCTGTGCCCAACGAGAAGTGGAATCAGCCATCAACAATACCTTCAGACCCATGCTGCGATAGTACTCTGCAATCGTCATAGCCGTATATACAGATGCTTCACGGGCAGCTACCGGCATGTTCGAAGTATTAGCAATAATGATTGTACGCTCCATCAACTTACGTCCGGTATGCGGGTCAACCAGTTCCGGGAATTCCGTAAAGATTTCCACAACCTCATTGGCACGTTCACCACAGGCAGCAATGATTACGATATCCGCCTCCGCCTGCTTTGAAATGGCGTGCTGAAGCACTGTTTTTCCCGTACCGAACGGGCCGGGAATAAATCCCGTACCACCTTCTACGATAGGATTCACGGTATCAATGACACGTACACCCGTTTCCAACAGTTTGAAAGGACGCGGCTTTTCTTTATAATTCGTCATGGCGCGTTTCACCGGCCATTTCTGTATCATGTTCACATGGATGTCGTTCCCTTCTTCGTCAGTCAGTACAGCTACGATATCTTCGATGCTGTACTCACCTTCGTCTACGATGGATTTCACGGTACATACGCCCTTTTGAGTGAAAGGCACCATGATTTTCAGGGGTTGGAAGTTTTCATCCACTTGTCCCAGCCAGGCAGCGGCTTCCACTTTATCACCTACTTTCACCAGAGGCATAAAGTGCCATCTGCTTCCTTTGTCCAGCGGATAGGTATATTGTCCGCGTTTCAGGAAGACTCCATCCATCTTATCGAGGTCATTTTGCAGACCATCATAGTTTTTCGAAAGCATACCCGGGCCTAATGTCACCTCAAGCATGTGTCCGGTAAATTCGGCTTCAGCCCCTACTTTCAGTCCGCGGGTGCTCTCAAACACCTGCACGTACACATGGGTACCTACCACCTTAATCACCTCCGCCATCAGTCGGTCACCGCCGGTCGAGATGTAGCAAATCTCGTTCTGTGCCACCGGGCCGTCAACGACGAGGGTTACCATGTTGGCGATAACGCCACTAACAGTTCCTTTTGTTGCCATATAATTATGTTATTTATTTTATCTGAATTCTGCGGGAATCTGCACTTCATCCTTCAGCGTTGCTATGATGCTGCGGAACAACTGATTACCCTTTTCCTTATCCAAAGAAATCCACCGTTCTATCATTTCCAGTTGCAGCAGAAAAACGAACAGACGCTCTACGGTGAAATAGTTAAAGAAGGTAGCTTCTTCCATCCAATTCCAACGTAACTGGTCAATTTTCTTTTCCCGTTCCACTAACTCTTCGGTTTCACTGATCTTCACTAACTGATCCAAGAAGTCCACCTCTCCCGTCAGCCCGAAATCACGGGCACCGGATGTACGCAAAGCCTCGCACACTTCCGTATCTCCCACTATCAGCGGAGCGATATCCATCTTGAATTTCCGGGCAGTCAGCGCCACCAGCACATTGTTCATTATCAGATTGAATTCAAACCAAGAAGACACGAACTTATTCCTGCACTTCATTGCATACGCATAGTAAAGCGCAGCCAGACGGTCTTCATACAGAAAATCATCCTCGGCAGGAGTATTGAAATATTCTGAAATAAAAGTGGAGAGATAGGAAGGAAATACGGCATCAGCCACCTCGTCACCATCTTTGAGCAACGAGATAAACTCAGCCAATTCTTCTGCGGAATAATTTCCACGAGGATCAATGGCGGCGTCCTTATCCTTTAGCAATTTCAGAACGTTCGCATTGTCAAACTTCAAATAAAACAGATCAATCAACCGTTTATCTTCGTCAGACAAATTCGGATACAGTTCCGCTTTGAAATCAGCTACCGTATAGCTCAGTTTGCTATCCTCCAAAGTGAGTTCGGGCAAACCGGCTACCAAGTAGTAATAGTATTTACTCATATCCTGTGGTTTTAGAACAGCATTTCCACTAATTGCGGACGCAGGAATTCTTTGAAGTAATTCATAAATTCTTCTTCACCGAAGTTTACTTTGTATGAACCATCGGCAGGCGAAACGGTGAACAACGTCTTATTACCATTTACCTGTTCTATTTGCACACCTTTATCCAGCAACGCTTTTGCTTGTGCGGCGAAGTATTTCTTCAGACCGTCGGCATCGGCGGTAGAGATCACAATAGGCTCATTCACACTCCATTTGGAAGCCAATGCAACTATGAAGGCATTCAAATAATCCTTATCAGCAGCAAATGTTTTCACATCCGCATTGACAATCTTATCCGTTACAAGTGTAGCGATTTCAGACTTCAGTGCATTCACTGCCTGGCCGGCGAATAATTTCAATTCCGACTTGGTATTTTCTGCCAGTTCATCGGCAGACTTACGAGAGGCAGCCACGATTGCTTCAGCTTCTTTACGAGCGTCTTCCACAATTTTCTTGGCTTCATCTTGAGCGTTAGCGATAAGTTTCTGGGCCTCAATGTTACCTTTTTCGACCCCCTCGCGGTAAATCTTATCAGTCAACTCTTGAATTTTGTTTTCCATATACACAGGAGTAATTTTAATAATTATATAATTGCGATTTTTTCCCTTTTTATTAGATTCGAGTCCAAAAGTACTAAAATCCCTCAGAAAAAAAGGAGAAAGAATGGAATAAAAATGTCCTCTTTTTCAAAAAAAGCCTTTTTATACCATTTTTATTCCGTAAAGATAAGGATGAAGTTGCAAACTAAAAAGAAAAAGCTTGCTGAAAAAGGAAAATAGGGTTTTCAAAGAGGAAAAAAGGAGAGTCAATTCATCGGCTACCCCACCTACCACAATGCCAAAGAAATATTATACCTATAAACACAAAAAGCCTCCATATCATTTCGATATGGAGGCTTTCCTTCAAAAACGGCGACTACCTACTCTCCCACTTGACGCAGTACCATCGGCGTGACCAGGCTTAACTTCTCTGTTCGGAATGGGGAAGAGGTGGAACCCTGATGCTATAGTCACCTGAAATAAGTTAGACACGATGTAAAAAGCAAAGTTAGAAAACTGAACGTATATATCCGCCATACAAGGCAAGGACCAAAAGTCAACGGGCAATTAGTAATGCTCGGCTATGATGTTACCACCTGTACACCTGCATCCTATCAACGTTGTAGTCTTCAACGACCCTAAGAAATCTAATCTTGTGGCTGGCTTCGTACTTAGATGCTTTCAGCACTTATCCAATCCCGACTTAGATACCCAGCAATGCACCTGGCGGCACAACTGGTAAACCAGAGGTCAGTCCAACACGGTCCTCTCGTACTAGTGTCAGAGCCACGCAAATTTCATACGCCCACGATAGATAGAGACCGAACTGT